>Ga0172369_10003720_pt1 | contig 19845 bp, 31 predicted proteins | sample LakKiv25m_FD_114539 | JGI IMG/M metagenome (GOLD analysis project Ga0172369, IMG submission 114539) | Freshwater microbial communities from Kabuno Bay, South-Kivu, Congo - kab_022012_11.25m | ecosystem: Environmental > Aquatic > Freshwater > Lake | place: Democratic Republic of the Congo...
TAGTGGAAGTTCAGGAACATCAGGTTCTTCAGGATCTAGTGGAAGTTCTGGTTCATCTGGATCTTCTGGTAGTAGTGGAAGTTCTGGTTCATCAGGATCTTCTGGCAGTAGTGGAAGTTCTGGTTCGAGTGGTACTAGAGGAACATCTGGAAGTTCTGGTTCTTCTGGTAGTAGTGGAAGTTCTGGTTCGAGTGGTACATCAGGAAGTAGCGGGAGTTCTGGAACATCTGGAACATCTGGAACTTCGTTATTACAATCACAATTAGATGATTTCTGGAAAATAACATATTTGAATTCTACATAAAAGATAGGTGGTGGGTCAAGAAATTGGCTCATCACCTAGTTCTTGCCGATCAAAATGTAAGTGATTTAATACAAGATGATCTATTAAAAAATAAATAATTTATATTTAATCGGTGAATTGATGCCGATTTAGGTAAAATAATTATTAGATAAGGAGTTATTATGAATGTTCCGCCCTATGGAGACACTTTTAAAAGAGCACTTATGAATTTGGCCAATTTAAAAGTATCAGCACAAGATTCACCAAATATGACGGTTAAAATTTCCGCTGGTGGGTTCTGGTACTACACATCCTCTGGAGCAAGTTATATTGAATATGCTGGAGGAGATTCGTCAACGATTACCATACCTGGCTCCCCAAATAACAAATGGGTTCTCATTACTGTCAATTCATCTGGTAATCTTGTTAACCTCGAAGGTTCTGCTGCGGCTACACCAGTTTTGCCTGTGTTGCCACGAGGAAGATTTCCTCTTGCAGCAATTTATATAACTTATTCAGATACAACAATTACTGAAGATATGATATATGATGTTCGTCCAATATTTGAACTTGGAGTTACTGATCATAGAGATCTCCAGTCGACTTCATCAGCTTCATCGCATCCCGGTTCAGCGATTACGTTTACTCCAGGTGGAAGTGGACTTACATCTACAAATATTCAAGATGTTATTCTTGAATTGAAAACATTATTTGATGATTTATATGTACATGCTGGTTCATCTGGTACCTCTGGTAGTTCTGGTGATACTGGAACATCAGGTACTTCTGGTATTGATGGCACCTCTGGCTCGTCCGGAACTTCTGGTTCATCTGGTAGTTCTGGTACTGCTGGCTCTAGTGGCTCGTCCGGTACTTCTGGCTCGTCTGGTAGTTCTGGCTCTAGCGGTTCTTCCTCTACATCTGGTACTTCTAGTACATCTGGTACTAGCGGCTCTAGCGGAACTTCTGGTACTGAGGGTAGCTCTGGCTCGTCCGGAACTTCTGGTAGCTCTGGCTCGTCCGGTAGTTCTGGCTCGTCCGGTACTTCTGGTAGTTCTGGCTCTAGCGGTTCGTCCGGAACTTCTAGTGATGGAACCTCGGGTACATCGGGTATCGACGGAACTAGCGGAACCTCAGGTATCGACGGCACCTCTGGTACGTCAGGTATCGACGGAACCTCTGGTACAAGTGGTACTGCTGGAACCTCTGGTACGTCTGTATAATTTTAACGAGGGATCTCTGGCTAAGGCAGCTTAGTCAGAGATCCCTATTTATAAGTTATTAAAATTATTATTATGGAGGAATTTGAGTTATGAATATTCCGCTCTATGGGGATGCATATAGAAAGCTGTTTGGAAATATGGCAACCCTTCATCCTACAGCACAAGATTCACCAAATATGACGGTTAAAATTTCCGCTGGTGGGTTCTGGAGTTTTCTGGATGGCGTTGCAGCTTATGTAGAATATATTGGTGGTAGCTCTCCTGCGATTAGTGCACCTGTGTCAAATGCGAAGTGGGTTGTTGTTACTTTAAACGCTTCTGGAATGGTTGTTAATATTGATGGTACTTCATCCGCAACACCTGTTCTCCCAACTATTCCTAGAAATCGTTATCCGATTGCATTAGTATATGTTAATGCTGGGGATGTTAAAATTACAAATGAATATATTTTTGATGCTCGTCCAATTTTTGCAAATCCAGTTAGATCCCATTTAGATCTTATGGACACAACAGAAGATGGCGCTCATACAACTGCAGCTATTACAGGTCTTGATGCTTTAATCGCTACTCTTGCAACTTTAACAAATCTTTCTGATGGTTTAGCTGATAAAGCTGATATTGGTGGAACCAGTGATGCTACATTCAAACTGAATCAAGATCATACAGGTACACCAAGTTCAGATGGTTATTTTGAAGTTGAGAGAGGTTCTTCAACAAATGTTTCTGTTCGATGGAATGAAGCAACAGACAAATGGCAGTTTACGAATGATGGTAGTAACTGGATTAATTTTACAGATTACTATATTAATGATGGAACAACTGAACTTATTATGATGGTTTATGATCAAGCTGGAATGCCTACATTGGATACAGATCAGAAAGTGGCTATTTGGAAAGATAGTGATGATGCTGATCGTGTTTATTTAGTTTTCCGGCGTGGCGTTGGTGATCAGGTTAAAATTGAGTTGACATAATTTTTAATCCGGCAAGATCACTATAAGATCTTGCCGGATTAATAAAAAACTGAGAACCCTTTACGACTTTTTCATGTATAAAAATCGCATAACTATATATTTATAGAGAATTAATTTGAAGGAGATAATGAAATATGAGTGATCAATTTCGTATTCAGGAAGCAATTACTTTTGTTCAAGCAACGCCTCCAGAAACGTTTCGGTTGATGGATGTTACAATCAATAATCTACCAGTCACTTACAGTCACGGAAAAGCTTTAGCTGAAGCTGCTGTGGTTGATCTTAAAGTTGCTGATGAAGTAAATATTTTTGTTATGTCTTGTGATACCGGCGTTTCTCTTAAAGTGGGATCAACAACAAGTACTGCCATGACTAATGTTACGCATTTTTCTTATAAGGGAGCTAAGACCTCATTCTGGATTTCCAATCCTGAAACTGAAGACGTTACAGTTACTGTGGCTACTTGTTGTATCTAATTAAGGATATTAATATGATATCATTTCACAAGTTATTTGAGACACCAAATGTTCCAAATCAACAAGCAAATGGGTTGACTATTCCTTTTGGGGTTATTGATCCAAGTATAAGAAATCAAGCTCTTTTAGCTCGTGCACAAAATTTTAATAAGATGGATTTAGATACTCAGGCAAAAGAGCTTAATCAACTTCGTGGAATATAATATGATTTCACTTGTTAATTATTTATTTGAATTTCATGGTATAACAGATGATATGGCTTTTGAAGCGGCAAAACGTATAGCGAAGCATCGTGCAGCAGGAGAATTTAATGCAGATGCGAATTTATATAATGCTGAACAAGCAGTAAAGTGATCTGCTAGTGCAGTTCCAACTAGTGCTTCTTTAGCTGATGAGGATCAATTAGGTATTTGGTCTGGAAAAGGAGCTAAATCTCCTGGTGGTAAAGAAGCACACAATCTTCTGAAAAAGAGATTTATGAAATAGGTAAATATATGATTTCAATAATTGAAGTTTTGGAATTAAATCTAAAAAAAGGTGCATTACATAGAGATCTTGGACTTCCAGTAGGACAAAAGATTCCAAAGAAAGATCTTGCCGTTAAAGAAAATGATAGTCCTTTAGAGAAGAAAAGAAAACAATTTGCATTAAATGCTGCTAAATGGAGAAAAAAGTAATTTTTAAAAGGTAGTGGAAAATGTTTATTCATTCTTGGTATGGTGATTTGTTGTTGTCAGTGAGAGTTTTGTTCGACAATCATATTTTTCAAAATAGAGAATATATAAAGAGATATGAATTTAATATGGGTAACAGAACAATTCAATTACCCATAGATTATAAACCGAATTTTGAGTTTCCAAATATAATTGTTACTTTGAATGATGATGTTCCGAGTTATGGTCAGCGACCTGATGTTGCTCAGAAAATACCCGGATTTAATTTAGATCAAACACCAGTTCTTTATAATCAAACGAATGGGACAGTTCTTTTAGTACAGGAAGAAATGGTAAATGTTCCTATTTCTTGTACAATTAATTGCGAATCCCAGTTTCAAGCAAAAGAGATTTCTGCACTAGTTAGAAGATGGTTACCAATAAATAAGTTTATTAGTTTTTTACAATTTGTAGCTTATTTAGAAGTTTCCGGTGAATATTTATCCAGAGCATCTTTTGATCCTGTAACTCAAGTAATTAGCAATTTATATACAAAGTTAAATAAGAGAACTGGTGAAATTGATTATTGTTATTCTCTTCAATATGAACCTTTTGTTCGGCTAGATTCAATTACGACTGCAATTCCAGATTCAACACAACGTTCATTTCAGGTTGTTGTTGATATTACATATATGGTGCCACAACCACTGTTTATGTTTAGTGATACACAATCTGGAATTGTCGAACGAATTGATATCTTAATCAATCCCTCAACTGGATTCGAACCAATTAACGATTATCCTTCAAGTAAGATAATAAATTATTTGAACGATGATATAGTTACTCTTAAAAAAGGGTTTGTTAGAAGAACATTCATGGTGACTGATAATGTTCCAGCGGAAACAATCTTAAATTTGGATAGTGTATCTCTTACGGCTGCTCAAGTTACTAACACTTCAACTGGTGGCAGAAATATTTGTGCAACTAAAGGAGCAGACGATTATCTCTATATAACATTTGGAACTAGTGAGACAAAATACAGAACAAATATGAATACAATTCCATCACCAGATGGAATCAATATAACTCTTAGTACAGATGAATATATGAACGTCTCAAAAAGTCCCACTGGAACTATAACAACTGTGTTACATAAGATTACTCAAGGATTAACACTTAAATTTGATCCAATTGATTTTCAATTAACAACAGCTTATTCATATAATTTGATCAATGGTAGTAATACATTAAAGGATTATACAGATTATGTTTTAGATATTCCAAATAATATGATAACTTTCAATTTTGATAATAGTCAGTTTTCAGCTTATGAACCATCTATTACAAGTCCTTTGATGATTCAATTTTACTTAGAAAATGTAACTTTCCCATTCCAGGTTGGAGGTATTCCACCGAAAGTGGGCTTAATGAAAGTTTTTAATATTTCTCAAACTGCTGCCGAAATGACTTGGACCTCTGATGAAGAAACAACTACTCAAATTGAATATGGTACAACAGTATCTTATGGAGCTCTGTCCGCATCAAATGAAGATTTAACAAATACACACCATCTTGTTTTAATTGGATTGGGGCCAAATACAACATATCATTATAGGGTTAAAGTCACAAATTTAGCAGGAACAGAATATTTATCAAGTGATTATACTTTTACAACATTAGTTTAGGAGTCAATATGCTCGCACTTACAAAAGTTTTATTTGAAATTTCACCAAATGCAACGGCTATGATGTTAAATAGCCCGGAAGGAAGAAAAGCTGCAGCAGATATTGCTGCTGAAAAAGCAGCTGATCCTGGAAGATTTGTTCCTGCTAATGTGGCTGGACCTACAAACGTCGATGCTGCGGCTCTTGGAGCTAAAGCTGCTATGAAAACAATAAATACCGAGAGTCCTGCTAAACATGAGCTTATGAGAAGAACATTTAATGCTTTGCCGAATAAAGGAAGAGACTTACATATAGCTGGTAAAGATCAAAGTGGAATTATTAACGCAGCAGACCAGAAACAATTTGATACGATGTATAAAAATATAGCTTCTGAACAAACCCCAGGAGTTCCTGGTAAAGTAGTTCAAAAGGCTGTAAAAGCTGTTAGTCCCGCGCAAACAGATATTACTGCAGGCCAAGCCGCTGGTATTTTGGCGAAAAAAGGAGCTCACGCTGTTGGTGATGCTGCTGTAGCTACTGGTAACACAATTGCATCTGGTGCTAAAGGACTTGCCCAACATCTCACGGAGCATCCATTGGCTGCTGCTGGTACTCTTGCTGTTGGAGCTGCTGGAGCTCTTGGATTACGAAGATTGGTTAATAGAAATAGACCAGCTTAAAAAATATTTTGGAGGATATTAAGATATGCTTACAGAAGTGATCAGTAAATTAGATCGAACAATATTAGAGCTCGCTCTTGTTGATGCATTTGCAGATATGTGTTTCTACGAGGGTGAAGAATTTATTGCCGAACTGGAAAAGTATTTGGAAGCTGTTGATAATAAAACAAATACAGAAGAGCAGAATAATGTATTTTTTGAAGCGTCAATACCTTATATTGAACATTCAGTTATGAAATATGGCGCAGAGATTTATGAAGGTCTTAAGTGGGACGGTCCTAGCGATCCTGCTAATACTAAAGGCGAAGGTCTTGTTGGTGCGGAAGTAACTAAAATTGCAAATGAAAAAGCTAAGAATGAATATCTAACCAAAGCTGGATTGAAAGTTCCTACTGCGGCTAAAAAGACATTAACGGAAGCTGAAGAGATTGAGATTTGGGAAGGTATTGGTCAGACAATTTATCCCGCTGTTAAAGAAGGAATTACTAAGGCAAAAACAGCTTTGGTTAAAACTGGTAAGAATCTTAGTGATGCTACTCAGGGTGGTATTCTTGCAGCTCAGAAGAAGCTCCAGAAATTTCTTACTGGCATGAAGATTGCAGGTAAGCCAGCTGTTACGTCTCCTCAAGAAAAAATATAGGGGTAATAATTTATGTTTAAAATTAAATCATTGAAGAAAATTACTGAAGCAGCTGCTGCGTATGATGTAAGATATATGGATGATATTGCAAAAGCGAATGCGGATTATGAGAAAGTAAGAGAAGAGAGTCGAACTTGGATGGGTGCTAAACCACTTCATTGGTTACTTTCGAGAAATCCAAAACTTGCAGAAGCTGCTAAAGATAAAAGTTTAGCAATTGATGCGGCTAAAGAAAGATTACATGCAGCTAAAGAAGGAAGAATTTCTAAACAGGATTATGATGATGCCAAATTTGAAGCTGTAAAAGCTAAAGCTTCCGCTGCTGCAAAAGCTAAAGAAACTGTTAAAGAAGATAGCCCAGGAATTTTACATAAGATTAACCAGGTGGTTACTGATCACCCATATTTAGCGGCTGGAACTGCGGCTGGTCTTGTTGGTATTGCAGCTTTACAAAAAAGAAAACAACGACTACCAGAACCTGGTAGCTATAATCAAGGGGTGTAAAATTATGAATCTTAATGAATTAATTATCGAGTCGATTAAGACTACTATTACAGATGGTAAACAGAAACAGCAGACTGCTGGTCAATTCGGTGGTCCTGCTGATCCTAATATTGAAGATGTAAACGTAGAAGTGAAAAATAAAACCTCTGTTGAAGACGCTATTTCTGGTGATATTGATAAGAAAAATAAAAATCCACAGAATAAAGGTAGAAATAGTATAATTGATCAGTATCCTAATCTTGCAACTGCAATTACCGCTGGTGTTACCGCTGGTGTTATTAATGTTGGTGCAAAAATTTATAAGAACCCAAATGTGAAGTTTATGTCATCTGTTCCAGCTACAAAATAATATAAACAATTAAAAATTATTAGGAGGAATATTAACATGTCCGAAGAAATTAAGAAACTTATTGACGATTCAATCGCAGCTGTTATTGATACTGAAGAAGTGGTTGCAGAAGGCACACCTGGTGTAACAGAAAAGCTTGAAATCATGAAAGGTTACTATGGTGATAAGCTTTATGATGCGCTTCATCCTGAGAAACCGGATCTTGCTTTTGAAACGGTAAAGAAACTTGGTAAAAAGCTTAGAGAAGAGAGAGCGGCCGCTGCAGATATGGGTGTCAAAGAACATCTTGCTAAGGCTGGTCAGAAGGCTGTTAAGGAAGCTAAAGAAGCCGCTGAAGATGCCAAAAATACTGTTGTTGCTGCCGGACAGAAAGCTGTTGCAGGCGCTAAAGATGCTGCTGAAGAAGCTAAAAATACTGTTGTTGCTGCCGGACAGAAAGCTGCCGCTGCTGCCAAAAATATTGTAAATGACGACAAATCTGTCGCAGGACATCTTGTGAAATCTTTCAAAAAGATTAAGAGTGATACCCAAGAAGGTGCTGCTAGTGTTGGCCATAAAGTTGCTAGTCATCTTGGTAATTTAGACTATGGCAATACAGCTCTTGCAGCTAGTGGTGCTCTTGCAGCCGGTCTTGGTGCTCTTGCACTTCGCAAGAGACTAAAAAAGGTTAAGTAGGAGGATGTAATATATCGATGTCAATAAAATCATTATGGAGTCTCTTCAAGATGTTATTGGAGAACCGTTAGAGAAAAAGGTCGAAGAAGTTTCTGACTCAATTGATAGAAAAGAAGAAATTGTAGCAGAAGAAGCTAAAGAAAAAGAAGGCTCTGCTGTAGATAAAAAGGAAGATAAAGTTGAGGATAAGAAACCAGAGGAAAAGGCTGATGAAAAGAAAGAAGATTCTGGAACTTCATCCGCTAAGGCTTCTGCTATGGCAGCTGGTCTCGGAGCAGTTACACTTCGAAAGACGCTTGCTAAAGTAGCTAAAAAATTAAAGTAACAACGAAATTAAATAATCATTTTTGGAGGATTAAAATTATGTTCGATCGAGTTAATGCACTTTTGGAAACAGAAGGTTCCACTCTTGTTAAGAAACATGAAGATGTTGTCGTTGAGGCGATGACTCTTGTTAATGATTTTCAGAAGGATATTAAGGCGTTTGTTTTGAATAATCCTGAAGAGTTTATTGGAGAGAACGTTGAAGAAACGTTTAAGAATATTCGTGTGTTCGCGGAAGTTGGTACAGCTCAGTATATTGCTGAAGTTTCTAACATTTATAGTTCAACCGCACAGGCTGAAGTTGTAGAGGAATCAGTTGAAGATAAAGGACTTCAGGAATATCTGTAAAATTGGGATTGATTTATTATGGAAAAACTTGATGCTTTGTTGGAAGAAGTAGATAAAGATACTCTTGCGAAGGTAGCCTTAGCAACAGCAGCAGGTATTGTTGCTGTTGCTGGTGGTAAAAAATTATATAAAAATTATAAAGAGAAAAAACTATTGAAACAATATGGAGCGCAAGAAAATGAGGATGATGATAACCATCAAAGTATAAAAGATCAAATACGAAGTATAATTCCAGATATAATTGATGCCAATTCAGCTAGACATTTAATTGATTCTAAAAAGTAGGTAAGAAAAATGATACCTATTTCTAGGTTATTTTTGATAAATGAAGTAGTACCAATGTGGCCAAGATTAAGTGTGGGGAATACGGCTGGGCCAGCAATTCGGTTTGGTAGACTACAGTTGACATCAGATCAAAAGATAAAGAATTCAGAAAACATTCAAAGTAGATTAACACCAAAGCCGAAGCCGGTTGATCTCGGGTTTAAAAGGACTCGTCAATATTTACATCCGGCAAATCTGCCCTAAATAAAAATCATCGGCAAGATCTTATAGTGATCTTGCCGATGATAAAGAATTAGTTTATTTTTATTTGGGTAATACTGCCGAATGAGTTATCTAGATTTAATATACTGCCGTCTTTGGTGATAATAAATACTAATGGGAGATTATTATGGATCCACTCTTGTTGTTTGTAGCAGGATTCAATATCTGATGCCATATCTGTTAGACTAATGACCATACTTAATTCATCTTTATCTTTCTCCCAGTATTCTGTTTGGATTTCTTTGAATACGTCACGGTGGGATGTACCACCACGACCTTGATATCCAATTATACTGACAAAATGATAGAATTCTCCAATATTGTCTTTTGTGAATTCTTTTCTTTGATGTATAGTTGTATCGTGAACGAGCAATTTTATAGTCTTGAAATATTTCATACTGTTTTCGACAACGCTTGAGAACTTCTTCAAATTTTTGTCAGAAACCGAACCTGATGAATCTATGCAGATTATTAGAGTACCAGTTCCTTCATTGTCTTCTATAAGAGCATATCCTGGAAGATTAATTTTATGAGGAACAAAATATTTATTGAGACATCTCCATGTTCGTTCATCTGGTTTCATAATTACATTTGTTTTGATTGCTTTTTCAACCAGGGTTTCCCAAGGAATTTCAACTTTTAGAATTTTATCTAAATAGGTTACTAAGTAACCAGGTGAATCTCCTTTGGATTTAATATTTTCAAATATTGCTCGCGCTTCAGCAACAATTTGATCAGTTAAAGCAGCTTTGATATTTTCATCTGCGTCCATTGCAGATGAAACACCACCAAGATTTGTAATAACTGTAAACATGTAATTTCCATTGCCATCTTGAACATCAATTGCCATTTCGCTGGTTTGTTGAATTTTAACTGAATTTGGATGATTCATAATCCAATCATAAGCGTATTCAGCTGTGCAATCTGATTTTTGACTGTATAGCTCTGGAATTATATTATATTGATTGTTGTAAGGTTTTATTAAATCGTTCATTTTTCTTAGAAAGACTTCAACAACATGATCACATGCGATATTCCATCTATTCCAATCTCTGTCGCTCTTTCTTATTCCGTGTTTATTTAGAATATGAAGAAGCTCATGACAAAGAATAAAGACCAAATTATTATAAGTGTAATCTGGTTTTAATAGATATGTTTCATTAACATGGATTGTGCCACTTTCGAGTTTAGAAGGATCATCTAGATTAAATCTAACGAAACCTTCAATTTGTTCTGGAAGTGGTTCTACATCCCATGCGAATTTGTTGGCCATCATTCCAAAGAAAAATAGGTTATTTGTGAAGAGCTTTAATTTTGCTCTTCTAATGAGTAAGTCAATTTGAGTATACATATTAATTATGCTCCCATGTCAGAAGTGATGTCTACAATCTCCTTTAAGGTTGCTCTAGTCAAATCTGGTTCGGTTTTCTGAAGCTGCATAATAATTTTCTGAAGAATATTTTTCTTACCGGAAGCTTTTTCAAATTGTCGAATTTCTTTGATTATCATGATTGAAAGCTCTGAAGCTTCTTTCATAAATAATCCAATAAGATAAGAAATATTCGGCAAGAACTTATCACGGTCACTTCTGCCAATGTAGTTAGTTGTTAAAGCATAAGCTAATGCGTAAGTCTTTACAGAATCCGTTGGGAGTGTATATGTTTTATAATTAGTAAGGATGTTTTCGATATCAAATTCTGAATAGATTTTGTAGTATGTCGCGAATTCAGAAGCTCCTTCTTTTCCAACATAGCCGGAACCAAGATATAAACAAGTATCTGTGCTAATAATTTTTTTATGAAATTCTTCTCTTGATTTAACTTCATTTGCAAATCGTGTCCATGAACGAGGAGATCCCCAAGCAACATCAACTTGTTCTTCCTCGTGGAAGAATTTCTGATACTGAAGATTTCCTAGAAAGGACACAAATGCTGGATGAACTCTTGTTTCTTCTTTAAGTGCAAAGTTTAATTTCCAGCCATTGAAATCTGTGTAAACTGGCATCAAGACACATCTATTTACGATAGCGCTAAACATTGATTTAGCTCCAGACTTACTACTTGTGTTTCCTGCCATAACCATTGCACAATTATTTGGAATTTTGTAAGATCTTAATGATCGTTCTGTAAAGAGTTCATATAATAGACCCATGTGAATCGGACTCAATAAATGTGCATCATCTAACAACCATATAAGTATCGAGTCTTTTTTTTGCTCAGATACTTCATATAGTGTTTTCATGATGTCTGGAAATGACCAAACTGTTCCTAGAACTGGTTTTCCATTAATCATAATTGTGTCAAATTGTGGGATTCCACCTGTCTCTTCAATTGGTTTTAATGCCAAATGAGTTGATACGACCCCGAATCCATATTCTTTACTTAAACAATGGATACTGGCTGTTTTGCCTCCACCTGGAGCGCCACAGATGAATGGAATACCTACATCAATTCCTTGTGTTTGTAAGTGACAATTCCACAGAACCTCATTAATAGCATCGTGCAAAGCTTTAGAATTTTGTGAATCGTTAAACATTTAGCCTCCTTGATAGTTTATTTGTTGAATAAAAAGATTTGATAATTTTATTATTTCTATATGAAAATTGTGAATATTAAAATATTCAAGAGAGAAGAAATATGAGAATACAGACAACCTCTTTAATAGAACATCTTACAAACCAACCGACAGATATTAAAAGTATTTTTAAAGAGTTCGCTAAGCCAATTTTAAGTAATGTTTTTTTTACGAATCTTGCCGCTCTTCGTTTAGAATCTGATTATTATGAATTTACAAATGATCGTTGGATGCAACGTCCTACGATCTTTTGTATGGACAATTACGATGAGCCGCTTTTGTATCCCGTAATTATGTTGGTGAATAATATTAAAACATTTTTCGAGTTTACACCTGAAAGATTTCCGCCAACAATCAAGAATCAAAGAATTATAATTGCACCATATAGAACTACAATTAATAAGATTTTAAGTACTTCAAATATATAAGTTTAATGAACAGTGGAGATAATGTATTATGCCAGATCTAAACAAACATTTTCAACCAAGCTTTTTTTCAGATACTGACGTAAATACAATATTGAGTACAGATGAGCTTAAGATTTTTATATTAGAGAGAGATAAAAAAGACGCCTCAGTTTATGATACATTTAATGAGGATTTTAGTAATTATCTTACTAAGATGCCTAATAATGTTGTCAAGGAAAGCTGCAGAAATCTCTTGAATAAGAATCTTATATTTCTGGGAATTGCTAAGACCAAGCCAGATAATGTTGTTGTTAGAACTTTTATAACTTCTGACAATAAATTTGCTGGTGTCGCTCTAGATTCCCAACAGCTTGGAGTCGATCCAACGACTGGCTCTGCCGACTCAATTGACGAGTGTATTTACGCAACATATTTTGGTCTTGTTAGGTCTGCTGTTGTGATTAACAAAGCAGAAATTAGACAAAACAAGGATCTTCACAAATTGATGTCTACATATCTGTATTTGTTATTTCTAAAGGTCATCGGATCTGACAAATTATATTCGGAAAAACAGAAAGCATTAGTCCATATATTGTCTGTATATATCTACTATAAACACTATTTAAAAGAGAGACATTCCTATATATTAACAATTCTACAAAGAGATTATGAAAAATTTATCGGAAAAGAATTTATCGAAGAGTTCTTGCCGCTACTAGAAAAAATGAAAGATTATACATCTCTTAAAGAATTTCCAAAAATGCTTATTGATGCAAAAGTCATAAATGAATCACCAAATGTCATGATTATGTCTCTTCTAAAATTATTGAAACCTATGGGATTCTATAGTTTAATTGGACCTTTAGATTACTTTATTCCTCTGGTTATTATTACTAAATATCCAGTCGAATTTATAGGATCTAAAGCTCCAACAAATGACAAGATTCAGAATGCGGTAGAAGAAATTGCAACAAAATATATAGATATGATCAAATATGATCTAACAGCGGTCGGAAAATATTAAGTTAAATTTTCATTAGGAGGAAATTTGAATATGTCATTACCTAATACAATTGTTAATGATTTTTATCTTGAAGTGATTCGCGGCAACACTAACAACTTTGTTGCAAAGGATCTTCAGGGCATGAACGCTGATGTTGATGCCGGCACAGAAGATATCTGGAACGAGGGTGGTGATATTACCCAGGTTACCGCTGCTGCGACTCTTCGCGTATCATCTTCTGCGATTGCGGATACAACTCAATCCGTCACAATTACTGGTTTAGATTCAAATTATGATGAAATTACAGAAATTATTGAGTTAGATGGTACGGACGGCCAGACAATAGTGGTTGGAACTACATCATTTCTGAGGGTGAATAGTGCAGTTTTGTCTGCAGCTTGTGCTGGTGATGTTTATGTATACTATGTTTGTACAGCCACCGCCGGTGTTCCTGATGATCTTACTAAAGTTCAGGCCAAAATTGATATTGCCGCTCTTCGCGCATATAATGCTATTTACACTGTTCCTCGGAATAAGAATTGGTATTTAACAAGTCTGCGATATCGCTCAGCTGGGTCTTTAGTGAACCATGATGTTATTATTTCAGCTAAGCGTAAACTTTATGGTGAAACAGTCGCTACTATTGAAATTGTAAAATACAAAAATAGTGCAACAGCTACAAATTTCACAGATTCCCAGATTCCGTTTACGGATCAACCAGTTATTTTTCCAGCGAAATCTGAAATCAGATTTACTTGTACTCTCGGTGCTGGTGGATCAAATCTCAGTGTATCCCTTGAAGCCAATTTTATTGAAGAGAGCATTACAGCAGTTGTTAATACTGTCACAGTTCTTACTATGGCGGGTATTGTTGCTAAAATGGCTACCGCTGGGACAACACATGTTAGTCAGGATCATTGGTTGATTGGTCTTTCCGAAGTTCCAGAACCGAATCTTATTCCAGCAACTGCAAATCTCGATGATGTTCTTACGACAATTACTGGAAAAGGGCATCTTGCTGGAGTAATCCGACCATATGTTGCAGCTAATACAGAGGTTGCTTTTGACCCAGCGTATTTCTCAAGTGGAAAGCTTGTTTCTACAACCAAGAAAGCTGTCTTTACAATTATGCGATGTGTTGATAGTGCTGGTACTGTTGATTATGTTCAGGCGTATTCAAATATGATCTTTAGTCTTAGTAATTGTAAGAAGATCGATTATCTCACACAGTAAATATATTTAAGGGAGAGTTAATATGAGTATTAGCTCTCCTACTTTATTCTAATTGGTCTATAGGAGGAAATTGAAATATGTCACTACCTATTGAAATGGTAAATGATTTTTATCTGGAAGTCGTTCGTGGGAACGTTACTGGATTTGCTGCAAGAGAAGTTGTTGGTGTGAACTCTGCAGTTGGTGAGACGGAAGATATCTGGAATGCTGCTGGAACAGTTGCAACTATTACACAAGTTTCAACAGCAGCACTTCTGTATGTGTCTTCAACAAGTGCTCTCGATGATACCGCCCACAAGGTTACAATTACCGGTCTTGATAGTAATTATGATGAAATTTCAGAAGTTGTTACTATGAATGGTCAGACAGCTGTTGCAACTTCACAGGCATTTTTGCGTGTTAATAGTGTTACTATTGACGTTGTTCCTGCTGGTGTTGTATATGTATATTATACTTGTGCGGTTGTTGCTGGTGTACCACAGACCGCTAGTAAGGTTCAGTCTCGAATTGAGATTGCTACATATCAGGCGTATAATGCTATTTATACAGTTCCTCGAAACAAGATTCTGTATTTGACTAGTCTTCGTTATGCTTCAACTGGTTCTACTACTACTAATGATGTCGTCGTTTCTATTATTCGTAAAGTGTATGGCGGATCAAATGAGACGGTTAAAGTTATTAAATACACCGATCTTGGGTCAACAAATTATACAGATGAACAGATTCACCTTACAGATCAACCAATTAAATTTGCTGCGAAGTCTGAATTTAGAATGCAAGCTGGACTTGCTGGTGGAACAGCATTGAATATTACAGTGCTTGCCACGTTTGTTGAAGAATCTGTTGAAGTGGCGGATTCGACTATACGAGTTTACGATAAGACTGCATATCTTGCTGCATACACTGGTCCAACAGCAAGTGTAATTTATTATTTGATTGGTCTTGATGAGCTTCCGGCGACATTTCCATCGACAGTAATTTTAGCAGATGTTTTGGCCACCATTACTGGTGAGACGACAAATTATACTGTTGCTGCTGATACAGAGGTTGCGTTTGATCCTAATTATTTTACAAGTGGTAAACTTGTTATGACAAATAAGAAAGCTGTGCTCACGATTATGCGTTGTATTGATGCTGTTGCTGGTGTTTATTATGTGCTCGCGCCGCAAAATCCGATGTTTAGTCTTGGTAATTGTAAAAAAGTTAAGTATTTGCATGTTTAAAAATTAAAAAAGAGCGTGAAGTTCAAATAGAATTTCACGCTCTATTATAAAAATAAATCAAAAGAGAAAGAGAATGAATATGACAAATACTGAACTAATTTCAATAGCTGCCGTTGTAATATCACTTTTAGGAGTAATATGGCAATATTTTGGAGGTATATTAGCGATAAGACGAGATATGGCTTCATCAGCAACCACTAATTTGGAAGCTCATGCAAAAATGGAACGTGAAATGAGAGACATGATAACTTCCCAAGCGTTGCAACTTGCTAAAGCCGAAACAAAAATGGAATTATTTTGGAATGCGGTTGGTGGATCTGTAAAAAGTTTAATTAAACAACCAATTCATCTTGAGAAAGATCAATTGATGGATAAATTAATGGACTGCCCAGATACAATTTCCAAACCAGAATTGAATAGATTAAAAGATATTTTAAATGAAGAATTAGTTGAATTACAACATGCTAAAAATAATTCAAGTCTCGCGTATTCCTTGGCAATAGCTTATATAGACCAAATATTATTTGATATGAATTACTCTGATGCGTCACATAATACTAACCCTACCTCATCGAGTGTTCTTTCTGGAGGTTAATTAATGAATATTATTGATTTCATTTTGTCTATTTTTGCTGTTCTCACTCAATTCTATGTTGTTTATGTTGGGTGGAAATTATTAAGAGTTGCAAAGTTTTTAGATATGTGGAGAATTGGATGGTATCATTTTGTCGGAGCATCTGTTTTAATCACGGTTCTTCGTATTATTTGGTCGTATGAAGCTTACACTTCTACTCCAGCATATCCTTATATTGAATCTGTTTTTGCATTAATTGTGAGTGTGTGTTTATTGTGGTTTGTTTATTATATGAAACAAGTTTTTCAAAATACAATAAAAGAAACTATTGAATCTTTTGATGCTGAACATCTAGTTGATGTTGCTAGAGAAGTAGCTCAGAAATTAATAACGACTGCTGAATTAGTCGCTGAAGAGAAAAGAAAATATTTATCTGATAGACGAGATAGAAGAGTAGGTGATAAGAAATAATATATTTAAAGGAGAGCAAAGTTTAATCTCTTTGCTCTCCTTATATTTGTGAGGTGAATATGATTTCTTTAATAACGTATTTGACTCGGCAAGATCTAGTTGTTGAGACGACAGAAGATATTCCAGCGAAAGATCTAACATTTTTACGTTGTGCGGTTACTAAATTCTTTACCGAAAATCCAAATCCAGATGATATGGATTTTCATGCTCTTGCTGATAAATTGAAAATATCCCCACATGAGCTAGAAGAAGTAGCTTACGAGTTATTAACAGGTTTACTTAAAGGTGTGGGTAAACATAAAGATGTCCCAGTCACTACTTATGATCCTGAACAGATTAAGATGGGACTTGAAGTAGAGAAAGAACATACAGATTCTCCAGCTATCGCTCAGCAGATAGCGAAAGATCATTTAGCTGAACCAGGTATGGGAGATTATTATACTAGACTTAAGAAAATGGAAAAAGAAGCGAAAAGAGAGGCAGGCATAAAAAATGATTGATTGTAGAATATGTGGTAAACAATTAGTGAGCATCAAAGCTTTAGCTGGACACATAAGATATAATCATTTAAATTATGATACACAAAATATTACAATGAGTTTTATAAGAAAGAAAATGAAGGAATTTGTAAATTAGAAGGGTGTAATAATCAAACTACTTTTTGTAGTTTTGGAAAGGGTTATTCTGATCATTGTTGCCAGTCTCATTCTCAATTAGATCCAGAAATCAGAAATAAATTAGAAAATACAAGAGAAGATAGATATGGAGATAAAAAATTTACAAATCCAAAAATAGTTAAACAAATATGGGAAACATCTGAAAATTTCAAATTTAAAAGATTAACTCAAGTTGTTGTTTTTTCAGATCATTTAAATATTAGTAAATCTATGTTAGAGGAAAGATGAATAAACATATTGGTACAAATGTAAAGAAACTTATTATTCACAAGATGTCTCTAGATGCTATACCATCTGGTGGTGGGGTTGCAGATGGATTAAAATTTCTTACCGATAAAGAAAAAATATCAAAGACCCTTCGAGAAGCAAATGAATGGGTAAAACAAGCTATTTTAATTGTTAAAAAAGCCAAAGAACCAAATCCATTTAAGAAAGCTTCTGATGAAGATATTGCTGGAGAGATTCTCCGAAAGATTGAGGAGAAAAGAGATGCAAGAAAAGAAATATGAAAAACCAAAGATTGAGAAACAAGAGAAGATGACATTTCCCATCGATATAGTGAATACTAATGGTAAAGGTAAATATGTTTGTAAACAGTGCAGTTCATGCCACAGTTGTAGGTGATAATTATGATTAGTATAAGTTATCTTTTTGAAGCTCTCGCCGATGAAAAAGTTGAAAAGGTAGAGGTCTCGAAAAATTATATTATTCAAGATTTAAAAGATCGACCTCCCGAATCAGAAATTGAAACATATCGGCGTAAAATTACATATGATAAGGATGGCAATAAACATATAATTAATCTTGCTATACTTAAGGGTGGTGGTACTAAAGCCACATCTATATGGCATACTAAAAAAGAAGATTCAGCAAGAGCCATGTTAAATCGTACAAAAGAAACTAATCCAGAAAAAATTCATATAAAAGGATAATTATGATTTCTATTGTTCATTTATTTGATATATTAATTGGCTTTGAATATAATTATGATTCACCTACTGAAACTCCTACACATACTTATTCTGATAAAAAAGAATTTATATCAAATATTCAGAAGAGACTTCGTTCGAAAGACCAAATTAAGAAACAGGAGAAATAATAATGGTTTCAGTATATCTTTTATTTGAAGGTAAAGTTGCCGATCATCTTAAAAAACATTGGGGTAAATATACTATTGGTGCTGGAGTTGCCGCTCTTGCTACACCAGAATTGATGGCAAAATATCATGAAAATGAAATGGAACAACATGCGGATAATATTAAAAATGAAATAAATAAATATCCGTTATTAGAAAAAGGTTTGAAACACTCTTTTAAAGAAGCGCAAAACTTGGAAAGACATATGGAGAAACATTATGATTGGAAATATTCTCCATATAATCTTGTTAATAAAGTTCGCGAAGAGTTTAAAGATAAATAAGGAGAAATAATAATGATCTCAGTTGGTCATTTGTTTACAATCGAAGAATCAATATATGAAGATACTAAAGAAGCTCTTTCTAAATACTTTAGTATAAAATCAGTTAAAGACTTTTTGAATCTTTCTAAAAAAGTCGTTTCTGATGGAGTTGAATCTCTTTCAGAAAAAGAGCAATCAACTTACAGAGGTCTTTTTGAAGATCCAGCTGTTAAGGACTACATAGCCGCTGCTCGTAGAACGGGTGAGCGGGATGGTTGGATTAAAGGTGTTACTTTAGGTGGAATTGGTGGTGGAGTTGCTGGCGCTGTAGCTGTTGGTGGTGAATCTTTAGCTGCTGCTATTTCTCTTGGGATTCTTGGAGCTGCTGCTGGGGGAGCTGCCTTGGGTTGGACATTGTCTAAAACTTTAAGCTGGCTGCGGAAGTGGCGTGCAGAAGATGATGTGGTTAAATTAGGTCGATCTGGTGGACAGATTGGTAAAACCTCAATAATTGCGAGGATAGATTAATGCTCTCCGTGGCATTTTTATTTGAAAATAAACAACTAGATTTCCCTACTAGTCGACAAGATAATAAAAATAGTTGCGGGAGTTCAGTTGTTCAAACAATGTTAGCGTATTATGGTATGGATGAGAGACAAGATGATCTTTCGAAGGAATTAAAATTATCAAAAGATGGTGTGAGCTATATAAATATGCTTAAAGTGTTTGAGAAAAAAGATCTCAAAACCAGCTCTGGCCGAATGAATCAAGATATTTTAAAACAATATCTTGACGAGAATATACCTGTGATAATTTTAATTCAGGCATATAAAGACAATACTAATAAGCCATATACAAGAGACAATTATAATGATGGACATTTTATTGTGCTAACTGGCTACGATGATACTAAATTTATCGTTGAAGATCCATCTTTGAATAATAA
>Ga0172369_10003723_pt1 | contig 19834 bp, 14 predicted proteins | sample LakKiv25m_FD_114539 | JGI IMG/M metagenome (GOLD analysis project Ga0172369, IMG submission 114539) | Freshwater microbial communities from Kabuno Bay, South-Kivu, Congo - kab_022012_11.25m | ecosystem: Environmental > Aquatic > Freshwater > Lake | place: Democratic Republic of the Congo...
AAAAGCAAAAAAATACATTCCCATCCTTCTCACAAACGGCGCCTTATAGTTGCCTTTATCTAAAAATCTCGAACCTATAACTACATCAACCTCGTCATTGAGCACCGGCGCAATAAGCGCGCTGATTGACGATGGTTCGTGCTGCCCGTCAGCATCCATCTGAATGGCAAATTCATATTTCTTTTTTAACGCATATTTAAAACCTGTCTGAAGCGCAGCCCCATAGCCAAGGTTAAACGGATGTTCAATAACATCTGCGCCCGCCCCTCTTGCCTCTCTTGACGTGCTGTCAGTTGAACCATCGCTCACAATAATTATGTCTGCATCGGTTACTTTTCTGATGCCGGATATCGTTGACGCAATTCGCCCAGCCTCGTTATAAGCGGGGATGATTATTGCAAAGTTGTCATGCTTAGCGCTACACATAAGCTCTCGTCCCTCTGTCACTGAATGGGCATTTTCCCCTTCACCGCGAAAATTCTCTTTGCAACAAATATCTGCGTGTGAAAGTTACCCCAAGGGCCATTATTTTTCAATTCAGTATCTTTTGGGATATCCTTCACCATAATATAGTTCGCCTTTATGGTATCATACAATTCCTTCAATAAAACATTATGGTCAATGTGCGGAATAATCCTTGGGGCATCTGGTTCCCATACAACAAGGGGCGGCGGATTATTCTTAATACCTGTGATGATATCCTGATAGAACTCATTCCGGATTGTAGACAGTAGCGGCATATAGAAACGGGAATAAAACATCCTGTTGCATACAAATGAGAAAGTTGAATGATACGGACCGGATAATATCCTGTCGCCCATGTTGGTATAGTAGTTTACCGTATCGCAGACCCCCTCTATGATATTTGCCTGCGGCAATGAAAGCCTAACATTTTTCAAGCGGGGGACATTAACCGCACGCCTCTCATATTTAAGCAGCAATACTGATTTTTGCTGCATTTCCGTTGAACCTTTAATCATATTGAATGAAAAATTTATCATGTAAATACTTATAAAAAATAATATTGAAAAAACTGCCGCAGGAATCTTTATAGATCGCTCCCTGTATCGTTCTATAATTTCATTTGCAAAGAAAAAAACCATTATAATAATAACCGGCAGACTTGTATTTAACTGAGGGCCCTTGTACAGCCTTGTTGAAGATATCATATGCACAAGGGCAAAAACAGAAAGCAGCAATACTGCTGGAGATTGTTTATACCATTTGAAAAATGCAAAAAATGAGAAGAATATTAGCCCATACAATATCCAGAAAAAAATCTCTCGGGAAAATAAAAAAGCAATACCCTTTTCCTGTGGAAATACGTCTACGAACGGCAGCAGAAATCGAGTCCATCCTAACTGCTGATAAAAAAGCACATCAACAAATGATATCTCGAAATAGGCTAACACCATTCCCTTATAGATCATATAAACAAGGACAGGTATTAGGGTTAAGGAAATACCTCCCCCAAAAGCCTTCAGTTGTTTCTTGCCTAAGCCCCACTCGATATTGGAGGATATAGCAGAATATGCAAAAACCATAGCAGTTCCGACAATCAGACTTGCCCCTTCTTCATATGAGATGAAGAAAGATAAGACACTCATAGCTCCCGAAAGGATTAGCCATATATTTTTCTTGTTATTAAAATACTTGATAAAAAAATATAGGCCTAGCAATCCACTTCCCATCCGCAATCCGCCCCAGTAATGAAACCACATAGGATGATTAACCGCAAGAATAATAGGCACAACAATGAGCATTCTCATCCATGTCTTTTTTATTATCAGAAATACGACAAGTAAAGAAATTACCATTGACAAAAGATTAAAAATGACCATAGACCATCTATACACAGATAATTGATAGCCAAAGATATCCATCGGAACTTTATAAAGAAGGATATTCAGAGGGCCATATTGTGCGTGAAAATCTCGGAAAGGCACATACCCCTCTTTCATAGCCTGAATCCATGAGAGATGCGAACCGTCTTCGAGTCCGAAAAGCCACCAGTCATTGACAGGTATCAACGAAAAATACAGGGAATAGATAAGAACAGCCGACAGCAGCCATGGAGCCATCGATCTAAAGCTAATAGAGATTTTCTCTCTTATATTTTCAGCTATCATCTCTTTAAATCTTTCTCCCGATAACCAGACCATGCAGACTTGTACACCAGAAAATAAAAGGCATGCTTTTTACATCAATAATATTAAAGCCGCAAGATTTGATAATATCTATCATAGAGTTTGGCGTCCACTGTTTTTTATGCCCTGCATCGTAAAACGCCTCCTTAAACTTCAATGTCAAGATACGGGATATCTTAAAGATAATATCGTTTGGAAATACCATTATAACCTTACCGCCTTTTCTCAGCACTCGATGTATTTCTTTAATAGCTAACTCAGGGCGCTCAAGATGCTCTATCACCTCCATGAAAATAACAGCATCTATGCTCCCGGCAACAATTTCTGAGAGATTGTAAACATCTCCTTTTCTTGCATCAATATTATGTGCCTTACAGATTGATATATTCTCATCCAGCACATCTATTCCAAAGATATTCGAATCAGGAAGCCTTTTTTTTAGATGTTCTAAGGTTATCCCTTCGCCACAGCCTACATCCACTATGACTTTGTCATTACTGTCCAGATATGAAAGGGCAACTCTGTCCCTGTAATCCCAGTATATCCTTCCTATCCCGCCCTTCTTGTATTGTTTCCTCTGGTAAAGAACGTCCCTATCTTTATAATTGAAATCTACAGGCATAACAATTCTCCACTCTTCAATTATTTTTAAAATGTATTTAAAGGAAATATCTCTGATGATTAATCAATTTATATGTTGCTTATCGTAGTTTAAATATACTGGCAATAACATAGCAATTAAGGCTATAAAATTGCCTATAAAATATGCATACAAAGAATATCTAAAAAACACAGGATCATAGATAAAATCAACTTTTTGTTTCCCCTCTGGAACATACACGGATTTAAAATTTATATTAGTTTTATATATTTTTGCCTCCTTGCCATTCAGAAATGCTTTCCAGTATTTGCTATAACCATCCCCAAAAAAGAAATATCCCTTTTCAGTGGCTTCTATATTTACAGATAGCTTATTCGTGTTGTAGTCAATTATTTCGTACTTCATATCCAGATTTCTCGGATACCTTTGATTTGAATCATTCTTATATTTAAATAATTCTTCTTCTTTACCTAAAACATTCACATATTCATTTCCAATAAGTGAAAGCACAGAATCATAAAACTTCAGATCAGAGACGCTTCCATGAAACCATCCCTTATCAGACGATGGATGTCTTCCTATAGTTATTAATGCATCATTACCCCAAAGCTGATTTGATGAAAAATTTTCACCAACCGATTTATAATTCAAGAATAGCTGTAACTTCTTACTTTCTCGGTCAGCCGTTACTACAATATGATGCCATTTCTTAACCTCTATCGGCACTAATAATGCTTTTTCACCAACACACCATCTGAGAGAAACAAAACCTTTCCTGGGATGCGACCCAAGGTCCAAAACCCCAATTGTCCTATTAGTGTGATTGAAACCGAGTATTATCTCATGCCCATACTTAGCCTCCGGTACATACAACTGTAAAGATGCTGAAAATCTTTGCCATTTTTCAATGTTGACACCTGTATTAATATATGTTTCACCATTAAATATATATTCACTTTTCTTATTTTTTCTATTTTTAATAAGAATATTTTCGGCGCTTTTATTAATATCATATTTAGGTTCCGGCGAAATAATTTTTCTATCAAGCATGGAAATAAAAGTTAATATTTCATTCTGGCTGTATTCTAAATAGTGATCGGAATCGAAAAAGTATGATATATCTGGATAAGTGGATTTTTCATTTTCATTTTTTTCTATAAAAATGACTCTCCCAAGTTCCCTTGGGCTTAATTGGTTGATCTTATTAACGACTTCATATTTATTGTCAAGAAAAACAGCATTTTTTACAGGGAAAAAATTTAGAATAGGAGCTATAATGCTGGAGGTCGCAAGTTGTCTGTAAAGAGTGATATTTGCTATATAATCATAATAATATTTCGTCATGTAAAAATGATCCCATTGCGGTGCATTCTTTTTAATCAAATTAATTCTCACCACATTAGGAAAAGCGATCTTCTTTAAGTTATAAACTTCATGTCCCCAAAATGTTATAAATAAAACAGGATCATTTGAAACTATGTCTGGGACTGAGAAGATATCTCTATAATTAATAAAGGAGGTCTCCTGTTTCTTTGTTAGAAGATCTTCCTTTTTTAAAGAGTTATAATAAAAATTACCTATAGCCTTTTCGTATTTAATATTAGGGACAGAAAAGTGCGTTGCATGAAACATAGAAAAGACTATTAGATCCAGCAGTAGCACAATAATAGCGATTATATGAACCTTATTGATATTTATCTTATTTAGCAGTTTGTAAAGAAAATAACTTAATAACAGTAGCAAAACTAAGATAACAGCTAATACCATGTGGTCAGTAATCAGTCCACTGGACAAGTTTGTAATTTTATATAGCCAATTTGCTACTTCCAGAAAAGATATTTTATATTCTACGAACAGTATAATTAAGAAAAGCAAGACGAGGTTTTTGGAGAATACAGCAAGTATAGGTATATTCCAGATAGATTTGTCTTTATTGTTGGGTAAAATACTCTTAAATCCAATAGCACCTAATACAACAATAGAAAATAAAAAAATAGGCCCAAAGTTCTGCAAAACCTCTACTGTTCTTAAGAATGGAATAATACTAATTATTACTTTCTGAAATAGGCTCGGCTGGGTCACTATTTTATCTTTGAAATTTGATATCACCAGCAATGTCACGATGGCTGATGTCAAAAAAACATATGTATATCTATTTCGCTGTTTTATGGCAATAAACATACATAAAAGCGGAAAGAAGCTTATATATAAAAATACCTCTGAAGATGGCGCTCCAGTAAAAAGCAGTAGCGGTTCGGATATCAAACCCAATAAATTCCATAGATTGGTTGAAACCTTTAGATTGCCTGTATATTTTTCAGAAAAGAGATTGTCTTTAATATCAGATGCATAAAGCCTTACTAAATTATTCTCATTCTTCTGGAGAACTCTTACAGAAGGGAATATTTCATTATTATTATGAAAATCATGGTACAATGTCAGAACAGGCAGAGAGATTAATATGATCACAACAACAGATGCAGCAATCCAAAACAGACCATTTCTACTTTTAACAAATTTAAAGATTTCTTGTAATTTGGCAATTTTAAAAAGAAAGATCAGAATTAAAAAAAATAACAAATAGAATATCGTCATAACAGGTATATAAATATTCAATGTTAAGGCAAACAAATAACTCGCAATAAAGAAATAAAAACCCTTTTTAATATTTCTGTCCTCCTCAAAAAACAACAAAAGAAAATAAGTAATTAGAGGTATTAGAAATGAACCATTCAATGCCCCATTCTGCCTCATAAATATAGGGAAACAACTAAATAACAGAACCAGAGAAAATAATATGCTTGTACTATTGCTTCTTGTGATAATTCTTAATGAATGATAAGCCCCTAAGATAAAGACAAAAAAATAAAATAAATAATTCAGCAGATAAGTAGTAAGAGTTGTACAACCTGTTACCTTTTGAAAGAAAATAAACAGAAAATGAGAAGGTTCTAATAAACCGAATGGCTGGTAATAAACATAAAAAGGAGTACCAGTTTGACTATAAGGATTCCAGAAAGGGAAAATCCCTTTTTCGATAGAGGTATAAAAATAATGATAGATCCCATGCCATGATATTGCATCATGTATAGGTGTGAATCCTGTCAAAATATAGAAACATGCAAGAGCAATAAATATTGCAGCTATTATTATATGAGCAAAAATTAAATTATTAAAATCAAAAAAGGCTCTAAACCTAAAAGGCAGTATATTCAAATCAAGCAATAAATGCTGTTTCAAGGATTTTTCCTTTGGTATACAATGAAATTCATAAAATGGTTTTCTGTTTTTAGATAATTCATGGAAATGAATGCATAAATATCAGGAAAACTTTCTGCTGCTTTTATAGAGTTATATGCAATAATTCCGTTTGAGAACAAAACATATTTTATTTTTTTGGTTCTAAAAAGTTCAAGCATTCTTTGTTCTTTTATTTTATTTGGGGTCTGGAAACTTATCAGATATTTGGTTGGGCTACCATTAGGAGTAAATATATAAGGATAGACGTGGTCACTAAAAATAAAAATATACTCATTATTGCCAAGGTTCTCCTGAAAATACTTTTTCATTTTTTGCAACTCAACAGCAGTTTCTGCAGGCATGAAAAGATCAAATTCACTATCTACCATTTTAAAATTGTTTCCAGCGGGTATGGCGCGTAAATAAAGCAGATTAAGCCTCTCAATCCTTAACCAACTTGCGGCGGCAAAATAAAATATAGCGATAAAGCAAAATGTCTTTATCCAATTTATTTTTTTAGAAAATACTGTTGTCGAATATGTTAAAAAAATAATACTACCAATCAATGGAGGCAACATTGACCAGACGTTCAAATCCAAACTTCCGGATTCCCTTAAAAGACTAAGGGACCCTGCCGCAAGGAAACAAAGACATACAACGAATCCTAATGACAAATCTTTTATCTCGGATTTATAAATCCGAGATAAAAGATACAGCCATAAAAATAAACTAATGGCGGTTATGAAGTAATATATGGAAAAAATATTAATTTGGTTAATTCCCAATATCTTAAATAGTATAAATAAAGTAAAGCCGCTAATAATCCCGCTAATAATGATATCTCTGACAAAAAATAACATTAGTGAGATTGCAAATGCGTATAAACACCATGTGATAATTTGGCTAATTGATATGGGATGTGTATTCATAAAATAAGTTAAATTACTGCCGGAAAAGGCAGGAGAAGATAATCCCATTCGGTAAATTTGGGTTGAAGTGTCTGCTAATTGCATAAAATAGTCTTTGGCAACTTGCAGGCTTGTTGCTTGCCAAAGATGCAAAAACAGGAATAGGATAACTAAAGAAAATGGCGTTAACACTGCAAGGGTGTTAATTATCAAACTACGCATACCAGTATGAGGATTAGTTTTTTTTTGCCAGAGAGTCCAACATAAATTTAATTCCAAAAATAATATTCCAAAACATGCTGTCCAAAAAATAAATAAAATTAGAGGGAGGAAACCCGTGTAAATCAGATGGGCACTATATAACAAAATTAAAATCAGCGGCAAAAGTTTTATTATTCTTAAAACAAAACTTTTCATATCGTAGCTGTCAGGATTTCTTTCTTCTTTTACATAATTATATGCTTCAATTGTCTCAAACAGACAAAGTGACATAAGTGTTGCAAGCAATCCAAGCAAAGAAAGTTCATACTCAAAACCAAAGGAAATCCCTTGCATTAAACCTATAAATATTAAAAACAATATTTTCCTTTTTTGTGAGTAGAGCAATATAATAAATAACGATATGGTTTGTAGTATAAAGGTATAAAAATGGGCATAACCACGATTAGCATGAAAATTTAAATGCCCTGAAAATGGAATAAAAAATAAAGTTATAAAAAATGATAAAAATATATTTTTTGAAGAAAAATACAGAATCAAAAAGATAATAGCCCCCCAAATACCGCTAAAAAAAGCAATAACTTCACGAATACTTGAGAGCTTTTCTCCAAATATGTCCAAACCTATTGCATATAGGTAATACGGTAAAGGCCCCCATAGCGTTTCAGCTACTTCTTGTGGATGAATATGTTCATGATGAACCAGTTTTGCAAAAGTATAAAGACCAAAAGCATCAAAACATGCTTGTTCATCTGTTAGGGAGAGGGTAGGATCTAATTTTGTCCAAAATAAATGATTATACCCCCAAAAAATCATAAATACTAAAAATGTTAAAATAACAGCAATTCCAATTTTTGAATGTCTCATATAGAAGTAAAATTATGCATAAAAGACAATGAGGATTTTTTAGCGGACATATTTCCTCCAGAAAATGGCTGGGATAGCCATGTAATATGTCTTGAGGCGGGAAAACACAGTCTCATATGGATGCAGAATCGCCTGTTTTAAGAAGGGTATGCTTAAATCTGCTCATGGCTTTTCCCAGAGCTTACAATTTCATATACTAAATAATAATATGTGAAATCCGAGTCGCTTTGCTCTGTCCAATATTCTTTTATTAATCTTATATTGCATCCCCTTCCTATATTTATCTTCTCAGTATTTGAAAGTATAGTGTTCCGCTCATCTAAACCGCGAACTGCCAATACTAGATATTTCCCGCCTTCTCTCAGCGCCTTATCCAGCATCATGGCATTATTCATATACTGGTCGTCTGCAGATATAATCCTATTTCTTGACTGCCACAAAAACCGGGATCCATAACACTGCATATAGATGGTTGCGCCCTTGGGGAGCATTTTATCAAGTCGCCTTGAATTTTCCTCAATACCATTTGTTCTGATATATTCGAGATTGTACATGTAATTTGCCTGTATGAATATTCTGAACAGGAGCAGGATAATGAGCCCTGCTGACACTGCTATCCCGATCTTTTTCTTTCTCTCATCAGACATCACCTTTAAAATGTCATTATAAACACTGGCTATAAAGAAAAGCGTGAACACCACAATAGGAAGGGCGCGTTTCATATAAAAGAAAAACTGGGAAGCTACGAGAAGATTCACGGCCAGAAACAATCCGAGCGAAATTGTAATCTTTGACAAATTCTTCTTCCGATAAAGAAAAACGATTGCTAATAAAAAAGAAATAAAAATAACACTGCCAAATAGAGTAGGTGATATAAATGAAGGCAATCTTAAAAGATACCATCCTACTGCATAGCGACAGTATCCGGTAAATATATCTATGCCTGGCGGCTTGAAATGTGTTTGTAACAGCCCGGATGTGTATTTCCCATAATTTCCTGTATGAGCATAAGCCACCTTTACGATGTTGTCAACATTTTCGTCCAGTAAATTCATTCTGTAAAGTATAATCATCTGCATGCCGCTAAAAAAGAGCACCCCTATAAATGACCACATGACTAACTTAAAAAGTCTTCTGAAAGAAAATCTTTCAGCAATCGCAAAGGAGCCAATTAAAACAACATAATAAAATGGGAAATTTTGTTTTAAAAGGATAAGCGCGCCGCCCAGAAAGGCAATCTGATTAATATATTTCAGGAAAAAATCCCGTTTAATCAGGTATAAATAGAATATGATAGCAAGAAATAGAATCAAGATATTTTCGAGTATCGCATGGCGCGTCAGAAAGAAATAGTGATAATTCAGAACTTGGAAAAGCGACAGTAAAAAGCCGTTAATACCCGGCACCAACCGAAGCATTAACAAGGCAAGTAACAAAGTAGCTATGCCCGATAAAACAACAAAATTAAAACGTAACCCGTAGTTGTTCAGGCCAAATATATTAAATCCAAGCTGGGCTATACGGGGGCCTAGTATTCCAAAACATGCTGAAATCGGTTCAGTATAATCTTTTAGCATTTGCGGCTTTCCTAAATACAATGCACGTGCGTCAGGGACAATCAGTTTTTCATCATGATGAACATTAAATAAATTATCTAAACGTCGATATTCGACATTTAAGTCAAAAATCTGAAAAGACACAAAAAACACGACTACAAGAATGATTGTGCTGGCATAAAATCTTTCGGAAAACTGATAGGATTTTTTAACGAACATATTTCTTCCAGAAAATGGCCGGAATAGCCCTGTAATATGTCTTGAGGCGGGAAAACACAGTCTCATATGGATGCAGAATCGCCTGTTTTAAGAAGGGTATGCTTATATAAAATTTTCTATATGCATATTTTGCCATAACTTCCATCTCTTCCGTAGGAAGGTCAGGATAATCGGGAAAGCCGCTTTTGAGCCATCCTTTCGCTTTTAGTTCATCATAAAATGGTGTCCCGGGAAACGGAATCATTAATTGAAACTGGGCAGTATGCGGCCTGAGTTCGCATGCCCACTTTATTGTCTCCTTTACCGATTCCATCGTCTCTTCAGGAAAACCGATGGCAAAATCACCGTGTATTCTGAGCACTGCCCTTTTCGCATCAAGGGTAAAGGTCGTCATCTTTTCCTTTGTTACGCCTTTTTTGATCCTGGTTAAAACCTCTTTGCCTGCTGATTCATAACCTACATGAAGGTTTCTGCAACCTGCAGCCTTCATTATCTTCAGAGTCTCATATTTCATATTTCCTCTCGAATAGCAGGACCACGGGAGCTTGATGCCGGCTTTTATCAACGCATCCGAAAACTCAAACGCCCTCTCCTCTGTGAATGTGTCGTCCTGGATCATAACGGAGCGCACGTCGGGAAGCTCTTTTTTTATGAACCTGAACTCGTCAATAACATTCTCTATCGACCGGGTATTATAAGCACCGCCCGGGATGAAGGTATAAACCCAAAGACAATAAGTGCACCGACCCCATGCACACCCCCTGCCTGTCATCAGGTCGATAAACGGATGGTATTCCGAGGGAGCTTTATATTTCTTCAGATCAAGATGTTTCTTATAAAAAGCCGTAACAAATGGAATTGCGTCCAGTTCCTTTCTCGAAAGGAGCGGTCTTTCCTTATTAATTTTTATTTCTTCGCCCTCTTTATAAAGCAGATTTTGTATTTCGGCGGGGTGTTTCCCTTCTATCAATTCGAGCATAGGATATTCGAACTCTCCCTTTACGGCATATTTTATCTTTTTCGTCTTTCTCAGCAGTCCCTCGGGATTTATAGATGCATACGGCCCGACAAAAACAGCCTCGATGCCTAACTTCTCGACAAGTCTCTCTCCGAATTCTATGTCATTATCCTCGCTAAGCCTTCCGCTGTATATCACCAAAAAATCAGGGCGATAGCTGAGAACCATATCTTCCGTCTCCCTGTGCCCGTAGCCGTAGGAAGGGGCGTCGATAAATTTGATCTCGTGGCCGTGCTTCTCCAAGACCGCTCCGCAATACCCAAGCCATAGGGGATACCACTGAGTCTTTGATAAAGAGACGAAGTCGCAGCGCGCATTGCGCATATACTCCGGAACATAAGGCGGACTTAAAAGCAATATCTTCATTCCATGCTTCTCCTCTCAAGCCGGATAACTTTAAAGCCTAAATATAACAAACTATCTTTCACCGGCCCAAAGTCTTCTTTCCCGCTCACTTACCATAGAAAACGGCCCGCTTAATCTTCCGAGTAAAATCAGCCATGGCAAGATCAGAAATATTATCATTCCTATAATAAAAAAATTTGGGTTATTTCGCACCTTGAACAAAGTTATACTGTTTATTAGAAGCGGGCAGCAAACAGCTATGCCTCCTCCAACAATGCCTGCCCTTGCATAAGGATGAGATATTGCCGCTAATAGCAAAAACATCGTTATCAAAATAATGCCTGCAATGAGCCAGTTCAAGAAAACTCGATTTACGCCAGCTCCTTTATCCGGCAATCGAATTTTAGGACATTCTCTCTTTGATTTTATACGGCTCAGGATATAGAGCATTTTGCCGCCAAGGAAGTGAGTCCTAAACAACCAGAACCATGACACTTTTTTCCTGTGAATAAATCTTGAAGGCCCATGAGCGACAAACTTACAGCTCGCAGCCATCCTTTGAGCAAATTCGTTATCTTCCATGAACCACAAATCCTCTTTAAACCCTCCAATACCTTCAAAATCTCTGCGGGCAACAAGAAAAAAGGATGTGTTCACTCCAAGATTATAGTAGGGTTCTTTGCTGAGCAAATATTGGAGAGCATTGTAAATAAGACTGGGCCACTCCTTGGAAGGATGTTCCAGCGAAAAAATTCCCTGCATGCCGATCAATCCGTGCGGTTTTTCCATCGAGATGAATTCGCCTATTTGCTTAAAACAATCCTCATAGACAACAACATCCGAATCAATAAAAAGGATATATTCGCTTTCTGACAACTTAGCTCCATAGTTACGAGCCCAACTCTGCCCCCGATTTTCCTCGCTTCTTATGTGGACTACATCAAATTTACTTACGACCTCGGCTGTAGAATCCGAGGAGCCATCATCCACAACGATAATCTTCATGGGCAATGCATCTCTGGCGCGTAAAAGTGAAGATAAACAGTGGTAAAGATTCTCTGCATCGTTAAATGCTGGAACAACAACTGTCACCTGTCCAGAAAGTAGACTCATTTTTTAATTCCTCTATAAAATAGATTCCACAAGAGGCATGAAGACATGGGGAACAATTGCAGATTAAGCGAAGCGCTTATAAAGCATTCATGAGTGCAAAAACATTTATCGGCTCTCAACTCGTCAAAGAATTTTCTATTTTGGGGATCGTTCCATATATCGGGAAATGAGCGATCCTTAATATTGCCCCACTTAGGAGGATGGAGTTCGCAAGGAGCAACGCTCCCATCGGGATATACGACTCCAATTCCGCGCCCGGCTTCGCAAGAAAGTCCCTGATACTTATCATCCCTGCATGTTCTTTCGATCAAATCGGCTTGATATCTCTCCTTATAGCTGTGCCATGCCCCTATGATATTATTGCCGCTCATCTTGAAAGTCTGCGAAAAGTTTATTACGAATTCCGACAATCGGCGATAAATATCAAGACTGCACTTATTATTGGCGCAGCATGGTTTTCTCTTTCGATAAATATTTTGCGTTAGAAACGAAAATAGACCTGAACCGGCAAGTTCGGATGCAACGGCAAGCACCTCGCTCTTATTTTCAGGGACGAGAGTAATGTTCGCTCCAATAGCCAGATTTGAATGGAACGTTCGAATCTCATTCAATCCCTTTGCAGTTAATAGGGCCTTCTCATATGCCTTTGGATTATTACGGTTACGGCCGTGGGACTCTGCCGCGCCTTCAAAAGAAAGCGTAACGATCAGCTGACTGCAGAATTCCTCCTGTTCCAATATCTTCTGCACTGTCCCAAAGGTTCTATCGCTCAGAAAACCATTTGTCGCTATCGATACAACCTTAGGGCGAGATTTTTTCGAAAATACGCGGACTATTTCCGGCAGATCGTCCCTTAGGAAAGGCTCTCCGCCGGTTATCATAAGAACCATCAGGCTCGGTAAGTCAGAAGCAAGATTTTCTATTACGTCAAGAGACAGGTCGTTTCCATGATCGAGATCAAAAGAATCGATAAAGCAATGTTTGCAACGAAAATTACAGCGGGTCGTAACAAATAGGATTAATTCGAGGGGCAATATATCTCTGCCGATCTTGTTTTTAATCCACTGATTCACGTATTTAATCGTTCTTTCCGCCATTTCCCTTATGCCTCAAAATAAAAATATTTTCGGTTGCTAAAAAAGACGGAAGCATGTATTCAAGCATTAGAAATAGGGGATAGCTTAATTTGCACAACAGGTAATAACTCCATGCTAAAAAAAATGCCTTTGATGTTTTCAGCGCCATTTCAGAGGACTGAACAGTTGTCTTTCCATATTTCAGCTCCGCCAGTTTAGCGATCGCAGCATCAGCCAATCCTACCGCAATACTACACACATTCCTATGTTCGACAACTTGTAAATCCGTCTCCGATAATAACTGTTCAACTTCTTTTTTGGAATATGTTTTAACATGGCCGATATCGGCCTGCGATATTCCAAGCAGATCATACACGCATTCAAACGTGTGATTGGGTATAGTAAAGATTGCATTGCCGCCGCGAGACAAGACTCTGGAAATTTCATGAAAGGTATCTAAAGGGCGCGTCAGATGTTCAATGACATCCGCCGCAACAATATTTTCTACCGATGCGCCGGCAAAGGGAATATCTAAAATATCGGCAACGAAACCCATGCCGTCCAAGCCGTTCTCGATAGCTTGCGAAACCAATTGCGGATGAATATCAAATCCTACAACGTCAATGCCCCGGTTTCTTATTCGATTTGCAAGAATTCCTGTGCCGCAACCGCAATCGCAAATAGTTTTTATCTTATATTTTTTCATAACGCCAACCAATAAACGGGAACGAAGGCGCGTGCCTGGAGAAACGCTTGCGAGTTCATAAGGTGTTAGGTTGCGAATTCCCATCAGCTTTTGCTTTTTCTTGACATCTCGGGAAACATTAAATCTCCGGCCACCGGCAAACTGCCGGCATGACAGGCTTTTGATAAATGCTCTCGTATAAAATGATAATCTTCAGCCGCAAGACAAATTGGAGCGTATTCCCGAAAATGATCTATCTTTAAGCCGCGCCTCCAAATTGTCTCCAGAGGCGCGTCTAAAATATTTCCCATTGAGGCATGGATATAAGGGCATGGCATTATATCACCGTAACAGTCGACGTAAATAACTTCTTTCATTGCGCCACATCCATGGGCAAGATAATTAGCGTCCAAATCTCGCCGCAAGTGGGAAAAGCTTGCAAAAAGCTTATTGAGATATTCCTTATCTTCGGGCGTTAAGATTATCGATTCATCATCTTTCCATGCTCCTATAGGAACCGCAAATAATATATTGAGTTTTACGCCCATATTGCGCGTATATTGAACGAGATTGAGAAAATTAACGTCATGCACGGATTGGTGGCTGACAACGGCATTAAATGTTACATTTATGCCCAGATCCAATGCGTCTTTGGCAGCCTGAATTGCCTGATTATAGGCTCCCTTATGTCTGCGGAAAGAATCATGCATTTCGGCATCGCCGCTGTCCAGGCTTATGGTAAAGAGATCAACGCCAACTTTTTTCAGTTGTGCGATTCGCTGGCGATTTAGTAATAAGGCATTGGTTGTAACCGCAATCAGATTTTTATGGGGCTGACAGGCACGGATGATATCCTCAAGGTTTTTTAAGATAAGCGGTTCGCCGCCCTGAAAAGCAAAATGAACAGCGCCCAATTGCATAGCCTCTCCGGCACAGCGCTGGTAATCTTCAATAGTCATAATCTTTCTCGAATCTATTTTTTTAAAATCCACAGCAAAACAGTGTACGCAATTAAAATTGCATGCATAGGTCGGCGCAAAGTCCACTGTTCTCAGAAGCGGTTGTCTTTTAACCATCAATCGCAGCAGATTATAGGCAACGCGAGACAGAAGCAATGGTTTATTGATCCTAAATCCATATTTGATATTCAATCCAAATCTGCTATACAACCTATGCCAGTTCCATGTATTCTGCATTACTTTTTCCCCAAACACTATATCAAACCTTCTGCCCTGTAAAATTCAAATGCCTTTCTCACAGCTTCCTCGAGAGACACCTTTGGGTACCATCCGAGCTCATCTTTTGCCTTCTTTGCACTGAAATATTTATAGCCGTATGTTTCTTTCAAAATCTGAACTGTCATCAGGTTTACACCTTCTGTCTTTAAACCAGACAGAAGCTCCATTCCTTTTACGGCAAAAAAGACAGGATAGTAGGAAAAAGCAGGGAGTGTATACTGCGGAGCTTTTACACCAAGTGCATCTGCAATTCTCTGGAACAACACCATGTATTCAAGATTTTCGGCTGACAATATATAACGCTCTCCAGCCCTGCCTCTCTCTGAAAGCAATATCAATCCTGACACCAGATCATCAACAGACACATAGCTCGTGCCCCCCGGAGGTATAAACTTCATCCCCCCTTTATATATCGTCTTTATAATGCTGCCTGAATTCATCTTCCTATCTCCCTGTCCATAAACAGTGGAGATGTTGGCGATAGAGACATCAAGTCCTTTTTTTACATATTTTTGGACTTCTTCCTCAGCAAGCTTTTTTATATATGCATATACATTGTCCTTTCTAATGACAGGGTCTGCGGTCTCATCGAGAACTTTGTTCTTATCATCTGAAAAACCTAAAACAGCACATGCACTCAGGTGCACGACTTTTTTTACTCCAGCGACATATGCTGCCTCAAGGACATTCCTTGTGCCCTCTACATTCACCCTGTATGCCTCGTCAAAGTCCTTCTTCCTAAATGAGATAAAAGCAGCGCAATGGAATAGGATATCGCATCCCTTCAATTCATGTTCATAACTTTCTGGGCTTAATATATCACCCACGATATTTTCAATACCACCAATAACATGCCTTTGTGGATCTCTCACCAAGGCATATACCTTATTCCCAAGATAAAGCTTATTTATTAGATTAGAGCCTATGAAGCCGGAAGCCCCAGTGATAAAAAAAGTTTTATTCATAACTGTTTAAGAACATTATTTTAGAATTGCAAGTGCTGCCCTTGCCTTAGCCTTCAATTCAGAGAAACTCCTAATTCTTAGAAGCCTACGCAATATATAACTTATCCTCCTATAATATCTGATATGTGCCTCTCGATAGAGATAGGACAACTCTTTCGCCGATAAATTCTTTGTATAGAGTTCAACCTGATAGTTCGCAATAGGGTTTTTTACAAAATTACTCCACCTATCAGGCGTGAGACATCCTTCTTTCACACATTCTCTATACATTTCACATCCCGGAAAGAGCTGTAATATCGAGAATTGTGCATAATCAGAATTGATTCTTATAGCAGTATCTATTAAATCATATATGTCTTGTTTCGATTTATGATGTGGAAATCCTAAAATCCAGTTCGTACTTGTTTCAATGCCATACTTTTTTGCAAGCTCAACTGACTGAAAAGCCTGCTTTATTGTTATCATCTTCTTTATTTTTTTTAGGCCTCCGTCGGTATAGTCTTCAACACCAAACAAAATCTGTTTACAGCCTGCCATTCTGGCAATTCTCAACATGTCTGCCGAAATATTATCCACTCGACCTCTAAACAACCAAGTTATGTTATTCTTCATTCTACTTTCCAAAATTTTCTCAGATATGCTTATCACCCGACGAGAGGTTATATTAAACATATCATCAAAAAAATAAAAATCCCTGATGCCTTTGTCATAATAAAAAAGCATTTCGTCAATTATATTTTCTGTCGATCGCATCCTGTATTTCTTATCAGGAACCTGGCAATAGGTACACTTAAAAGGACACCCACGGCTACTACATATAGTTGCCATAGAAGATGACCTGCCAAATGTAGAATAATATTTCTTAAAATCGAGCAAATCAATTGCCGGAAACGGAAGGGAATCTAAATCACCTATATATTTTGTTTCGCCAACCCTGACGATTTTGTCACCATTTCTATAAACGACTACACCATTTATGCCTTCGAATTTTTTGCCTGTTTCAATTCGATCTATCAATTCCTTGAATGCAATTTCGCCATCACCAATAATCATACTGTCAACTTCAGGATGCCTCATAGTTTCATCGGGAAAAAGAAATGTGTGTGGTCCACCGATACAGACATGCACTGTAGGATTTGTTTTCTTTGCAAGTTGAGCCGTCTTCAGAACATCATAGAAAGTATATGTGAATGAAGTTATCCCGACTATATTTGGTTTAACTTCACTAAAAATTTTCTGTAACCCTTCATAGTTGATCTTTTCGGCTATTGCATCAATAATTATGACTTCATGGTGACTATACTCTTTCAAATAGGCAGCGACATACATCACCCCTATAGGAGGAAAAGATGATATTTCCCCAAGATCAAGTGCCCAGTCATTAGCACTCCATTTGACCATATTGTCACGTGGAGGATTTACTAAGATTACTTTTATAGTATTCTCCAGACTCTAAGAAGTATGTTTAAGTCTTTTCCATAATAAGGATATGCGAAAGGCATATCTGAAATTAAGGAGATATTTTCTAAACATCTCAGGCAAAAAACCCATATTTAAAAATACATCCGATGGCTCGGATTCCGTCTTTCCAGTTTATTTTTTTACCTTCCTCATAGGTACGGCCTGAGTATGAAATTCCAACTTCATAGATACGGCAGCCGAGTCTGGCAAGCTTTATGGTCATTTCAGGTTCAAAACCAAATCTCTTTTCCTTTAATTCTATCTGTGATAATATCTCTTTCTTAAACACCTTGTAGCATGTCTCCATATCAGAAAGGTTCAGGTTTGTAAATATATTTGACAATAATGTAAGAAATTTATTTCCGACATAGTGCCAGAAATATAGCACCCTGTGGGGGTTGTCCCCCATAAACCTTGACCCATAAACTACTTCAGCCTTATTATCCATGATGGGTTTCAGGAGCTTTGGATATTCATTGGGGTCATATTCAAGATCAGCATCCTGGATGACAATAATATCTCCATTTGCATTTTTAAACCCAGTATTGAGGGCAGCGCCTTTCCCCCGATTTTTGTGATGGTAAAAAATCTTTATATTGTTTTTTTTATTTTTTATTCCCTCAAGGATATTCCGTGTCTGATCGGTTGAGCAATCATCTACAACAATTATCTCTTTCGGAAACGGCAGTTCGACCGAATCTACACGATCCAGGATTGTATATATTGTCCTTTCCTCGTTATAAACGGGTATTACTATTGTTATCAACATCTTTGCCGCCTATCCTCGAATAGCTGCTCGTCTGCTTATAAAACGGGTAGGCTAACCCCACTAAAATTAAAATTAGATTAGCAATTATAAAGGGTATCAAAACAGAACGTTTTATAGGTTTTTGGTTATTCAAATATTTCGATCTTCCTCTGCCCATAATTACAGAGGTCATAATAAAAGATATTCCAAGGAATATAATGCCGAAAAATGCCATCTCCATTAGCCCCTGTCCGCTTAAGGCTAACGATATTGTTGAAAGCAGGAAAAAGGGTAGAACCCAAGGAATTACAGCCACCTGAAAAAGCTTTGTCAAATAAATCGTTTTCCACCATCCGGACATATAGGGCAGACGGTAAAAGAATCTGAAGAGTTCAATGAGGAAAGCATTCCCCTTTCTGAATTTATGGCGAAAAAAATCGGAGAATGTCTCAGGCACCCTGGTTTCAATGCCTGTTGCCGATGCCACATACTTCGTTAGATAGCCCTCTGTATTTGCCTTAAAGGCCGTATAGATATCATCAGCGATACAATCTTCTGGAAAGTTTTCTATTAATGAAGCCTTAAACGCATAACAGGGGGCAATAACTATTGTGGACGTATAGGCATGGCTTTCGATTATCCTTAACAGATTCTGGTCCTGCCAGTAACTTGCCTCTATAGGCAAAGGGTTCTGCGGCGAAATATTGGCTCCGACTACGGCAATCCTTTCATCAGAATAAAATTCTTTGACGAATTGGATTAACACATCAGGTGAAAGTAGTGCGTCTACATCGGTTACCGCTATGATGTCTGCATTCTTACCGATCATAGAAAGCCCATAGTTCATCTGGTATATTTTACCTTTTCGCCCGGTTTCTATGAGATGCCAGTTTGATATGCCTGATATAAGTCTAGATATTTCTCCACTTGTGTTGTCAGAAGACAGCCCATTTAAGAAATATATATCGATTTTATCCTGCTGGTACTGCAAATTTTTTAAATTTTCTATCTTCTTTTCAATGTATGACTCCTCATTGTAACATGGGATAATAATTGCTATTCGGGGAAATTCTTTTGGCAAGTTTTCATTTCTCCTTTTGGGATTTAAAGCGGAGAAGCTGAAAAGCAGACTAAGATATCCGCAGTAACTCCAAAAAATGATAAATAACATCAAAAAATATATAGAAGTTGTAGTAAACATGCCTTTAATATATCACAAAAGCTTCTCGAAATATTAGATAGTTTTCATATGATATAGTAGGTTCATACGTTAATAAATTTTGTAAGCATATCTTGCGCTCATCAGGACAGGCTACCGCCATTCAGGACATTATGTCCCTCTGTTAAGAATACATTGCAAACTGTTCATCGGTCATAAATACGGCTAATTGCCGTTCTAAGCCGCTGCCAGAAACGCCTTGTCTATGA
>Ga0172369_10003726_pt1 | contig 19829 bp, 14 predicted proteins | sample LakKiv25m_FD_114539 | JGI IMG/M metagenome (GOLD analysis project Ga0172369, IMG submission 114539) | Freshwater microbial communities from Kabuno Bay, South-Kivu, Congo - kab_022012_11.25m | ecosystem: Environmental > Aquatic > Freshwater > Lake | place: Democratic Republic of the Congo...
CGGAGGTGCCGGGACACGAGCGGCATCGGACTCGCCGGGGCGGGGGCTCCGTTCAGGCGCTCCGCCCGGCGCACCGGCGGGCGACTCGATCGGCGGAAGCACCATGCCCCGGCACTTGCGTGCCGGGCTCTCCTTTCCCGCGGCCGGGCAACCGAGACGGCGGGGGCGCCGGACTGCGGGCTGCGGGCTGCGGGCTGCGTTTGCGCGTTGACCGGCCCGCTTTCCGCCCTTATTCTCGCCCGCTTTCCGCGACCGCCGCGGAGGCCCGAGGAACGCCATGGCTCCTTTCACCGCCGACGAAATCCGCTCCGCCTTCCTGCGCTTCTTCCGGGAGCGCGGCCACACCGTCGTGCGCTCCAGCTCCCTCGTGCCGCAGAACGACCCGACGCTTCTGTTCACCAACGCCGGCATGAACCAGTTCAAGGACGTCTTCACCGGCCGTGAAAAGCGCCCGTACACCCGCGCCGCCAGCTCGCAGAAGTGCGTGCGCGCGGGCGGCAAGCACAACGACCTGGAGAACGTGGGCTTCACCGCGCGCCACCACACGTTCTTCGAGATGCTCGGCAACTTCTCGTTCGGCGACTACTTCAAGAAGGACGCCGTCGCCTGGGGCTGGGAGTTCGTCGCGGGCGTGCTGGCGCTTCCGAAGGAGCGCCTGGCCGTCACGGTGTTCGAGGGCGACGAGTCGGTGCCCGGCGACGACGAGGCCGCCGCGCTCTGGCTCGCGCAGGGCGTCCGCCCGGAGCGGCTTTTCCGCCTCGGACGCAAGGACAACTTCTGGCAGATGGGCGAGACGGGCCCGTGCGGTCCGTGCACGGAAATGCACGTCTACCGCGGCGACCTGAAAGGCGAGGCTGAAATCGACGCGCACGCGCGCGACTTCTTCGCGGGCAGGCTCGGGGACACCGACGACTGGATGGAGATCTGGAACCTGGTCTTCATGCAGTTCGAGCGCTTCGCCGACGGCCGGCTCGTGCCGCTGCCGCGCCCCAGCGTCGACACCGGCGCGGGCCTGGAGCGCATGGCCGCGGCGGTGCAGAACGTCGCGAGCAACTACGACACGGATCTGCTCCGCGGCCTGTGCCTGAAGGCGGCCGAGCTCGCCGGCACCTCGTACCCGGGCACCGCCGCGTCCGACGCCTCGGTGCGCGTCGTCGCCGACCACGCGCGCGCCACGGCGTTCCTCGTGGCCGACGGCGTCATGCCCTCCAACGAGGGGCGCGGGTACGTGCTGCGGCGCATCATGCGCCGCGCCATCCGGCACGGGAAGCGGCTGGGCGTCGACCGGCTCTTCTTCGACGAGGTGTGCGCGAAGGTCGTCGAGACGATGGGCGCGCAGTACCCCGAGCTGCGCGAGCACGCGGCGTTCATCCGCGAGGTGGTGCGCAACGAGGAGGAGGGCTTCCGGCGCACGCTCAACCGCGGACTGGCGTTGCTAGAAGACTACTTCGAGCAGCCCCAACGGTACGCGAGCATGGTGCATACCTTCGGGTCGGCCGATGTTCCCGACGTTGTTCTGCAAGCCCAAGTCCCGCACGTTATCCCAGGGGAGGTCGTTTTCAAGCTGTACGACACCTACGGCTTCCCCGACGACCTCACGCGCGTCATCGCGGCCGAGCGCGGCTTCGACATCGACGAGGCGGGTTTCCAGACGGCCATGGCCAAGCAACGAGAGCGCTCCGCGTTCGGCGGCTCCGGCGAGAGCGCGGTCGGCGACCTGTGGAAGACACTCGCCGGCGAGTTGCCCGCAACGAACTTCCTCGGCTACGAGGCCGAACGCGCGACGGCCAGGGTCCAACGAATCGTCGTCGATGGGACAGTTGTGGCGAATGTTGGCGCCACAACGAAATTCCAGGTTGTCTTCGACTCCACGCCCCTCTACGCGGAAAGCGGTGGGCAGCTCGGTGACACCGGCACGATGCAGCGGCGCGGCCTCAAGGCTCGCATCACCGATGTGAAAAAGCTCGCGGGTCTGTTCGTGCACGATATCGAGTTGACCGAGGGCTTGCTCGACGACGGCGACGAGGTCGAACTCATTGTCGATCACGCTCGGCGCAACGCCATCCGCGCGAACCACTCGGCCACGCACCTGCTGCACCACGCGCTGCGCTCGCTGCTCGGGGAGCACGTGAAACAGGCGGGCTCGGTCGTGGCGCCCGACTACCTGCGCTTCGACTACGCGCACTTCGCGCCGCTCACCGACGAGCAGACGCGCGAGGTGGAGCGGCGCGTGAACGCCATGGTGCGCGAGAACCACGCGGCGCACACGGACGTGCTGGATCTGGACGAGGCGAAGGCGCGCGGGGCCATCGCGTTCTTCGGGGAGAAATACGGCGCGCGCGTGCGCATGGTGGGCATGGGACCCTCGGTGGAGCTGTGCGGCGGCACGCACGTGGCGCGCACGGGCGACGTCGGGTTCTTCAAGATCACGGGCGAGTCCGCCATTGCTGCGGGCGTTCGGCGCATCGTCGCGGTGACCGGGCCCGAGGCGGTGGCGCTGGTGCACGACGAGGAGCGCGCGCTGTCGGAAGCCGCGGCGCTTCTGAAGGCGGCGCCGCGCGACGTGCGGGCGCGCACCGAGGCGCTGGTCGGGCGCGTGCGCGAGTTGGAGAAGGAGCTCGAGAGCATCCAGAAGGCGGCGGCGGCGGCGAAGTCCGGCGATCTCGCGGGCGGAGCGCGCGAGGTCAAAGACGTGAAAGTGCTCGCGGTGCGTCACGACGGCGACTCGAAGACGCTGCGCGAGCTGGCCGACAAGCTTCGCGACCGGCTGGGGCGCGGGGTGGTGGTGCTGGGCGCACAGGCCGACGGCAAGGCGCTGGTGCTGGTCGCGGTGACGCAGGATCTCGCGGCGAAAATGCCCGCGAAGGTCGTGCTGGACGAGCTGACGAAGACGATGGGCGGGCGCGGCGGCGGCAAGCCGGACATGGCGCAGGCAGGCGGGGGCGATCCGGCCAAGCTCGACCAGGCGCTCGCGATGGTCTACGGCATCGTCGAGTCGCGGCTGTAGCGTGGCGCTTGCCGTCGTCGCCCTCGGCTCGAACCTCGGCGACCGCGCGGCGACGCTGCGCGAGGCCCTGCGGCGGCTCGCGGATGCAGGTGGAATCGAGGCGAAATCGCCTCTGTACGAGACCGATCCGATCGGTCCGCCGCAGCCCTGCTATCTGAACGCGGTCGTGCTGCTGCGGACGGAGCTGAATCCCGAACGGCTCCTCGCGGCGCTGCGCCGGATCGAGTCGGACCTGGGGCGCGAGCGACGCGAGCGCTGGGGGCCGCGGACGCTCGATCTCGACCTCGTCTCGTACGAGGGTCTCGTGCGCGACGATCCCGCGCTGCGTCTGCCGCATCCGGAGGCGCACCGCCGGGCGTTCGTGCTGCGGCCGCTGTGCGACGTGGCGCCCGAGTTCGAGATCCCGGGACGAGGCACCGCGCGCGCGCTGCTCGATGCGTTGTCCGAAGCCGAACGAGCCGGCGTCCGGCGATGCGCCGACCGCTGGTAGGCGGTGGTCCGCGGTTCACCGCCGGCCTCACCCCGCCGCGCCCGACAGGACGCCGCCCGCCGCCTTCCCTTTCGCCGCGTCGAGCACGCGCAGCGCATTGCCGCCGAGCGCCTTCGCGATGTCGTCCGGCCTCCACCCGCGCCGCAGCATGTGCGCCGCGACGACGGGATAGTCTTGCGCACCGCGCAGATCGCGGGGCAGCGACAGCACGAACCCGTCGAAGTCGCTGCCTAGGGACACGTGATCCGCCCCGACGAGATCGCGCACGTGCTCGGCGTGATGCACGATCCGCTCGGCGCTCGCCCGCACCCCTCCGCCCAGCCACTGCGGCGTGAAGATGATCCCCACCGTCCCGCCCGTGTCCGCCACCGCGCGGATCATCGCGTCGTCCACGTTGCGATCCGACGGTTGCAGTGCCGCGACGCCCGTGTGCGACACGACCATCGGAGCCGTCGCCGCGCGCGCAGCTTCCAGGAAGCACGCGCGCCCCACGTGCGCCAGGTCCACGGTCATGCCGAGTCTGCCGCATTCCGCGACGAGCTCCCGACCGAATCCCGACAGCCCTTCGGATCGGCTCGCACCCGGTCCGATGGCGCAGCGCGCCGCCTCGTTCGAGACGAAGTGCGACAGCCCGACGAGCCGCACGCCCGCTTCGCGGCACTGTGCCAGCATCGACAGGTCGCCGCCCAGCGCGTGGACGCCCTCCAGTCCGAGGCACGCGCCGACGCGTCCCCGCGAACGCGCCGCCTCCACCGACGCCGTGTCGTCGGCGAACGCAAGCCCCGAGTCGGGATCGTCCGCCTGCCGCCGGAAGCGCGCGAGAAACGATCGCGCCGCCGCACGCCTTGCAGCGGCGCTTCCCCAATACGCGACGACGACGCCGAACACGGCCAGCGCCAGGCCTCCCTCGCGCAGCCGCGGCACGTCGGCATGGCCGCCCAGCGCCGCGAACGGCAGCGGCGCGCGGTGGCGGCGGCGCACGTCGTAGCCGAACAGCCGCTCCAGCAGGAACGTGTCCAGGTGCAGGTCGACCGGCGTGCAGCGCGCGTGCAGCGCACGGGCCTCCGCCGCAAGCGCCGCGTCCACGAGGCGTCCTCAGCGCGTGATGCGCAGGCGCTTCATCTTGCGCCACAGCGTGGTGGGCGAGATGCGCAGGCGCTGGCAGGCACGCTCCATGTCGCCCCCGACGAGCTCCAGCGTGCGCTGGATGGCCGCGCGCTCCGCCTCGTCCACGACGCCCGCGAGCGTCTCGTCGCCCGGGGCGGCCGCGGGCCGCGCGATGTCCAGCAGCACCTCGTCGGCGCCGATGACCTCGCCGCCCGCGAGCGCCGCCGCCTGCTCCACCACGTTCTCCAGCTCGCGGATGTTGCCGGGGAAGTCGTAGCCCAGGAGCCGCTCGATCGCCGCGTCGCTGAACGTGTGGCGGCTGTCGTTGCGCCGGTCGAAGCGCTCCAGAAAATGGCGCGCCAGCACCGGGATGTCGTCGCGCCGCTCGCGCAGCGCCGGCACCCGGAGCGGCACGACGTTGAGGCGGTAGTACAGGTCCTCGCGGAACTTCTTCTCCTGGATGGCCTGGCGCAGGTCGATGTTCGTGGCCGCGATGATGCGCACGTCCACGCGCACGGGCGTGTTCTCGCCCACGCGCCGCACCTCGCCCTCCTGGATGGCGCGCAGGAGCTTCGCCTGGAAGCCGACGGTGGTCTCGCCGATCTCGTCGAAGAAGAACGAACCTCCGGCGGCCTCCTCGAACAGGCCGCGGCGCGCCTTCACCGCGCCGGTGTAGGCGCCGCGGCTGTGGCCGAAAAGCTCGCTCTCCAGAAGCGTCTCGGGAATGGCCGCGCAGTTGACGGGCACGAACGGAAGCTGCGCGCGCTGGCTGTTGGCGTGCAGCGCCCGCGCGATGAGCTCCTTGCCCGTGCCGCTCTCGCCCGTGACGAGCACGGTGGCGTCGGTGGCGGCGACCTTCACGAGCCGCGAGAGCAGCTCGCGCATGGGCCCCGAGCGTCCGACGATGTTGTCGAGCTTGTAGCGCTCGCGGAACTCGTCCCCGAGCAGCTTCACCTGCGTCTGGAGCCGGCGCCGCTCGGCGGCGCGCATGATCTTCAGCAGCAGCTCGTCGTCGTTGAACGGCTTGGAAACGTAGTCGAACGCGCCCAGGCGCATCGCCTCGACGGCCGTCTCCACCGACCCGAACGCGGTCATCACGATGACCTGCGTGGAGGGCGAGCTCTCCCGCGTGCGCGCGAGCACGCCCATGCCGTCGACCTTGTCCATGCGCAGGTCGGTGAGCACGACGTCGAACGACTCGTCGCCGAGCTGCTCCACCGCCGCCTCTCCGCCCACGGCCTGCACGACCTCGCACCCGGAGTGGCGCAGCATCAGCGAGAGCGAGGCGACCATGTTCGGATGGTCGTCGACCACGAGCACGCGCACGGGCGCTTCCGCCCTCCCCGGTCCCGCCGTCTGCGTTTCCGTCTCCGATGCCATGGAACCCCCGTTTTCCTGCGGACAGCCGATCCGCGGCGTATTTCCGGCGCATCCTAGCCGACGCGGCGCCGCGCGGGAAGCGGACGGCAGACCCGGGGTGCCGTGCCGCCTTCGGTGGGGCTTCCATCGGTAGGATGTACGGCCCGTCCTGCGCGGCATGGGATCGGGACGAACGCTGCGGCGGTCGCACGGCCTGCTCCGTGCCTGCCGAAGGGGGCGACTGTCCGTCCCCGCTCATTCAGAGCGAGCGCATCGAGTCGAGGAACGGCAGCGGCCGATCAGGCAACACCGAGTCCGGTCGCGGGCGCCGTCACGGGGCGCGCGGCGTCCCGGGGCGCACGCGCGCCAAGGCGGCGGCCAGCTCCTTGCGGAATGCCGGGAATCGCCTGTATTCGCGCTCGATCCCCTCGGCCCATTCGCGCGCCCCGCGCTCCGCGCCGATGGACCCCACGACCTCGACGAACGCGGCCACGAGCAGCGCCGCATGGTCGTAGCGGCTCCGGCGCTTCTGGTCCAGCACCCCTTTCGCGCGCGCCTCGGCGCATGTACGCAACGCCTTCAGGATCGCCGCGCGGGCGTGCGCCGCCAGCCCCGCGTGCAGTCCGGCGGCGTCCAGAATCGACGCCGGGGCCGGCGTGTCGAGCCTCGGCCGTGCCGGTGGCCACGCAGCAGTCCCGGCAACCTCCTCCCCGGCGACGCCTTCGTCCGACTCGTCCGCGGCGTCGTCTCCTTCGTCGTCGTCGTCGTCACCGTCGAGGTCGGCGTCGATTTCCTCGTCGGGGTCGAACGGGTCGTCCGCTTCGTGCGGCTCGCCGCACACGTCGCACACGTCGTCGTCGCCGAAGCCGTCGTCGTCCCCGACGTCGAACGCCGCCGTCCCGGACCCGAAGTCGCCTCCGTCCGCGAAGCCCGGGGACCGGCAAAGGGGTGCGAACAGCTCGGCACGCAGGGTGCCCGGGGGCGCGTCCGCGGCGATCCGGGCGAGCGCGGGGAAGAGAATCGCGCCCGGGTGGTCGGGCCGCGACCATCCGAGTCCCGGCGCCGCCTCGAGCAGCCGGGCCGCCGCCTCGACGTTTCCGGCGACCAGGCTCAACAGCCCCCGAAGCCGGTCCGAAAGGGCGTCGCCGCGTGCAAGGGTGCCGGCCGCTCTGCGACGCAGCTCGGAGGCGCCCGGCGAGCCCGCCGCGAGCAGCCGCGTCAGGCGCGCCAGCGTCGGCCCCGCTCGGAACGCGTCGTCGATGCGCTGCACGAAGTCCGACCGGCCCAGCTCGCGCGCGGCGAGCGCGGCCCCGTCCAGGAAGAAAGCGGCCTCCGCACTGCGACCAAGCGCCTTGGCCGCGCGCTCGTTGGCGTCCAGCGCGGCCGCCCAGTCCCCGGCGTCCTGCACCTGCCGGCACCAGTCGCGGAGCGTCCCAGTGTTCCCGGTGGACAGCGCAAGCCGGCCCAGGCCCGCGACCCCGTCGCGGCGCAGCGTCGCCTCGGCCAGCCATCGGTCGAACTGCGGGGGCGACTTGCCTCCCGAGGTCTCGGTCCGGAGCAGATCGATCCACCCCGGCAGGAACGCGTCGAGGTCGGGCAGGGGCGCCCCTGCGGCTTCCTCGAGGTCGTGCAGAAGGTGTCCCGGCGGGGCGACGACGAGCAGCTCGCGCACGACTTCGAGAACCTTGAGGGCGCGCTCGGCCGGGGCCGCGCTCCGGTACGCAGCGACCGCGCAGCGGAGTTCGCAGCGGGACAGGTCCGAGGAGAGCACTTCCGAGGGAACCTCGTCGGCACCGACGTCGACGGCACCGTTGGCGAGTGCGTGCAGGACGGCGAAATACAGAGAGCGGGCCGACGCGAAATCGCCGGCGAGAAACGCGTCGTCGGCGTGCGACAGCCAGCCGTCGACCCGCTCGGGATCTTCGCAGCCATCCTCGACCGCCGCGGCGACGGCCTGCAGATCCGCCTCCACGCGGGCGTGCTCGGGAGCTGCCGGACGCCACCCGGAGCGCGACCGTGCGGCGTGGTCGCGCAGCGCGTCGAGCAGCACCCGGCGCCCGTCGCCGTCCAGGCGGTCGTGCAGCGCCCGCACGAAGATGCGCAACTCCTCGGCGTCGAGCACGGAGAGCGGTTCGCTCCATTGGGCGCGACCGGGCATGGCGCCTCCCGCGGGCGGGGCCCGCCGGGCCGTTTGTACAACGGCCGGCGCCCGCCCCAGAAGCAAGCCCGCGGCGCCGGCGCCCCGGGGCGGCATAAGCAATTTCCGTTCCCGCGCACGCGATCCGCAACCCCGCGGAATCCGGGATCTTTTTTCGAGTTACCGCGCGGTAACTCCGAATACCTCTTTCGCGGGAGCATCGGACGGCGGTGCGCCGTCGGGCGCCCGGGAGCGCCTGGCGCCGGATGAACCGCGACGGGTGGCACGGACGCGCGCGGAGTTCGCCGCCCTGCGGATCGTCTCCGGCGCCCGCGCCAGGCCGATGCGCGCTCGCTTGGCGCCCCCCGCTTTTCTCCACTCCGCGGGGAAACGGCTGAAAAGAAGCCCGGCACGGGAGTGCCGGGGTCCGTGGCCACCCGGAGACTCGGCAAGGCGGCGCGGCGCCTCGACGAGGCACCGCCTCGCGCACCGCCGAGCGATTCGAGCGGCGGCCGTGCCATGCCTCGGCAGCCGCTCATGGTGAGCCTGTCGAACCACCGTGCCGGGCTCCTTCCCGTGCTCCCTCGGCGGGGCAGCCGAAAACCGGGGGGCGGCAAGAATTCGCGCTCGGGATTGACTTTCGCGCGCGCCGATGTCTGGAATCCGGATGCGATGCCGCGCAAGCGTCCCTCCGCAGCCCGGCCGCCGCCGGACGAGCTCATCCGGGCGGGGCTGACCATGGTCGCGACGCGATGTCCGGAGCTTGCGCGCGTCTGCTTCTGGGCGGGAACGTCCGCCATCGCGACCGAGGAACTGCACCACCGCGTCTCGCTGGACCTCGATTTCCACACGCGGCGCGCCCTCGCCGACGTGCGGCCGCTGCTGGCACGGATGCGCGCGGCTCTGCGCGGCCGCCTGGAGGTGGTCCAGCCGCCCGACGCGCTCGGCTCGGCCTTCCGGGCCGTCCTGTCGCTGCCCGGCGGCGTCCGCCTTCCGGTCGAGGTGTTTTCGAGCTTCGAGGACGTCCCGGCGACCGACCTCGTGCCGTCGTCGACGCTGCCCGGAGTCCTGCGCGTGAGCCTGCGCCGCTACCTCGCGGACAAGCTCCAGTGCGTCGTCGAGCGCCTCGAGGCGCGCGACCTGTACGACATCGGGGCGGTCCTGCAGCATGCGCCGCGTCTGGTGCCACGCGCCAAGGCGCTCGTGGCCCGCCAGGACCTGGCGCTGCTGTGCGAGAGGCTGCTCGGATGGACCGAGGACGCCCTGCGGGACGACCTGGCCGCGTACCCGGGAGTCGACCCGGCCGAAGCATCGAAGTTGCGCGATTTGCTGCTGGAATGGGCCAGGGCCGCGCGCGGCCGACGGGCGGGACCGTGAGGCGCGACGACACCGTGCGTGCGCTCGGGACCGTGCGCTGCCGCATGGGCGACGGGCGCAGCGTGGCGATTCCGGTGGTCCCGGGGCTCCTGAAGCACCCGTCGGTGCCCGACTTGAAGGCCCTGCTGCGCCAGCCGGCGGTCGCGCGCAAGTACACGGCCGAGGCCCTGCGGCGCGCTCCCTGGCGCGTGCTGGAGCGTTTCCCGCGCCGCTGGCTGCTCGAGCTGCTTCCCGGCGCCCGCGTGCGCCCTGCCCGCCGGCGGGCGCTGGAATTCCTGCTCGGCTGACGGACACCGGCGGTTCCACCTCCGCGGGCGCGGCGCAGTCCGCGGACAGGGGCCGCTCGCCGTCCGCCCGGCCGGCGCCTTCGCGCACGCCGCCCGCCCCGCGATCCGGCCCCTCGGCGCGACGCGGGAGCATGCAAGTTCCGTCCCCGCCGATCGATCCGACAACCGCGCGGTAACTCCGAATACCTCTTTCGCGGGAGCATCGGACGGCGGTGCGCCCGCGGGCTCCGCCGTCCGCCTCAGAACGCCTGCAGCCGGATGTACCTCGACGGATTGCGCCGCACGTCGGCGACGAGTCCGTCCATCTCTCCGACGAGCCGGTTGAGCTTCACGAGCAGCGTCGGATCGCTGATGAGCGCGCCCAGGGTCCCCTTGGCGTCGGCGAGGTTCGACGACACCTTCGCGAGGTTCCCGAGCACCTCGTCGAGCCTTTTTGCGTCCGGCCCCTCGACCGCGAGCCTGCCCAGGACGCCGCGCCCCTCGCGCAGTCCCTTCGCGGTCTCGGAGAACGCGACGAGCCCCGCGCGCACGTCGGCCGCGAGTTTCTCGTCCTGCACGAGCGTCCCGAGCGTTCCCTTTCCGGACGCGACCTTGTCCGCAGCCGCCTGCAGCGAGCGCGCCGCGCGGTCGAGCTGCGCGTAGAGCGCGTCGTCGTGCAGCAGCCGGCCCAGCGTCCCGGTGCGATCGTCCAGCGACTCGGCGGCGCTGCGCACCGGCTCCACGATGCCCGCCACGTCCGCCAGCAGCTCGTTGATCCTCTGCAGCGACGCGCGCGCCTCGTCGAACAGCGTGCCGATGTCGCGCGACTGCCGCGTCGCGATCTCGTCTCCGTCGCCCAGCGGCTTCTCGTCGGCCTTGCGCGGCAGCAGTCCCACGTAGCGCTGCCCCACGATCGCGTGGCTGTCCACGTAGGCCACGCTCGACTTGCCCACGCGCTCGAGCGCGGCGGGTGTCACGGCCAGCTTCACGCGCACGCGCCCGTTGGTCACGTCGGGCAGCTCCAGCGACGAGACCTCGCCCACGATGACGCCGCCCATCTCCACGGGCGAGCCCTCCGCCAGCCCCGACACGTCGTCGAAGAGCGCGAAAATGTGCTGGCGGTTCGCGAACGGCGTGCCCGCAAGTCCCACGTACACGATGCCCGCGAACAGCACCGCCCCCGCGATGGCCACGAACAGCCCGACACGGACTTCGGCCCAGTGCAGCTCAGACATGCGCACGTCAGCCTCCCAGCACCTCGAAATACGAGCGCACGAACGGATCAGGAAGCGCGCGCAGACCCGCCACCGGCCCGTCGTAGCGCACGCGCCCCGACAGGAGCAGCACCACGCGCTGCGCGTAGCGGCGCGCGTATTCGAGCTGGTGCGTCACGACCAGGGACGCCACGCCCGTCTCGCCCAGACGCCGGATCTGCTCGGTCACGTCCAGAGCGCGGCGCGGGTCCAGCCCCTGCGTGGGCTCGTCGTAGAGCATGACGCGCGGCTCGGCGATGATCGCCCGCGCCACCGCGACGCGCTGCGCCTGGCCGCCCGAAAGCTCGTCGGGCATCCGGTCCGCCAGCTCCTCGATGCCCACCGCGGAAAGCACCCGCCGCACGCGCGAACGGAGTTCCGCCTCCTCCAGCTCGCCCTCCTCCAGCGCGAACGCCACGTTCTCCGCCACGGTCATGGACGTGAAGAGCGCGCCGTCCTGGAATACGATGCCCACCTGGCCGCGCACGTGCGCCAGAGCCCGCTCCGGCAGGCGCGAGATCTCGCGCCCCGCCACCCACACCTCGCCCGAGTACGGACGCAGAAAGCCCAGCACCAGGCGGAAGATCGTGGTCTTGCCCGCGCCCGAAGGCCCGAGAATCGCGACCGTCTCGCCCTCGGCCACCGACAGCGACACGTCGAAGAGGACCTGCCGCCCGCCTAGGGCGACGTCCGCGTGCCGGACAACGAGGGGTTCCTGCGGCGGCGCTCGCACGGGTCACCAGGGCGGCGGAGGCCAGATCTTGCGGAAGAATTCGCCGATCGCGTAGTCGACCATGAGCACGCCGACGGTCACGGTCACGACCGCCTGCACGGTGGAGGCGCCCACGGCGCGCGTGCCGCCGGTCGTGCGCAGCCCCAGCCACGACGACACGAGCCCGATGAGCAGGCCGAAAGCCGCGGGCTTCACGACGAGGTTCGGGATGACCTCGCGCACGCCCAGCATGTGGAACGCCTGGGTGAAGAAGAAGCGCGGCGGCTGCTCCAGCGCGTAGTAGCCGATGAGCATGCCGCCGAACAGGCCGGCCAGCACTCCGACGATGCCCAGCACGGGCATCGCGATGGCGCTCGCCGCCACGCGCGGGGCCGCGAGCGCGCTCACGGGATCGCGCCGCAGCGCGCGCAGGGCGTCCACCTGCTGCGTGACGCTCATGGTCGCCAGTTCGCTCGTGATGCCGCTGGCGGCGCGCGAGCCCGCCACCAGCGCCACGAACGTCGGGCCGACTTCGCGCACCAGCGCCAGCGTCAGCATCTGCGAGAAGAGCGACGTGAGGCCGAACTGGCGCAGCGACACGCGCGTCTGCAGTCCCAGCAGCAGCCCCGAGATGAACCCCGTGATGTGCGTGATGGGCAGCGCCCCGACGCCCAGCGCGTCCAGGTGCATGATCATCTCGCGCCGCCGGGTCGGATACACCACGATCGCCGGAATCGCGATGATCGTGCGCAGGGAGAACAGGACGAAGTCGCCCAGCGCTCCGAACGGGGCGAGCAGCCGAAGCAGCACCTCGCCCGCGTGCGTCTGCGGGAGCGCGGCGCCCCGCACGCCCTTGCGGCGGAAGGGATGGAAGAACCGGTCCGCGAGATCGGCGACGCTCACGGGCTCAAGATGCGGCGCGGCGCGCGGCGCACAAGGGGGCGCGGGGCGGGCGGGTTGTCTTGCGGCGTTTCGGGCACATTCTTGCGGTCGGAGGGTGCATGCCGCGGCACGTCCGTTCCATGCCTGTCCGCTCGACACACGTGCGCGGCGGCCAGTCGGAGCGGCGGCCTGCGGCCGCACGTCGGACCGGCGGCCTGCGGCCGCACGCGGAGCGGCGGCTCGCTCATGGCGAGCCTTGTCGAACCATGGCAGAACGCGCAGGCCCCGCGACGAAGTGCGTCAAGCGCACAGGCATGGTCCGTTCCACGGCGCGGATTGCTGCGGCCGCCGTGCTGGCGGCCGGATGCGCTCACGCGGCCGCATCCGGAGCGGGGGCCGAGACTGCGGCGGCGCCCGACCAGGTGCCGGCCGGGACGCTCGCGGCGGCGCAGCTCCGCCAGCCGCTCTTCACGGGGCGCAGCCGGCCGGGCGATCGCTTCACGGCGGATCTGCTCGACCCTCTCGTGGACGCCAGGGGACGCGAGGTGGCGCCGCGGGGCACGGTGGTGGAGGGAGAAATCGGCGCCCGGGACGCGGGCGGCACGCGGCTGCGGGTGACGGGGCTGCGCCGCGAGGACGAGGCGCCGCTGCCGTTTCCGGCGGAAGTGGTGCAGGCGCCCGAGGAGCGGCCATCGGCGCTGCGGCGCGGGCTGTTCGGAGCGCTGGCGGGTGCGGCGGCAGGTGCGGGTGCGGGGCTTGCGGCCGATCGGCAGTCGGGCGCGGTGGTGGGCGGCGCGTCGCTGGTGGGAGCGGGCGTGGGGGCGCTCGCCGGCTGGCTTTTCGGCCGCGGCGACGCCGAGATCCCGGCAGGCAGCGTCCTGACCGTGCGCGTGACCCAGCCGTTCGGATCGCCCGCCCCCGCGGCCCGCCGCGAGACGGCCCCGGACGGCGGCGCCTCGGAGTAACGCAAAGAGAACCGCCACGACGCAAAGGATCGCCAAGACTCGCCAAGTTTGTCCTGTTCTTGGCGTCCTTGGCGTTTCTTGGCGTCTTGGCGGTTCGTGCTGCCGAACGCCGCCACTCCAACGTCCCGGAAACGCCGAAGGCGCCCGCGTCGGGGCGCCCTCGGACCTTTTCCAGAATACTCTGACGCTAGAACTGGTAGCTGAGCGACGCGCGCTTGGCGAAGTTGCCCGACGCGCCGGACACGACGTTGGGGCCGCGGTTGAAGAACTCGTTGTCCACGAGCAGGTCGAGCGCGAAGCCCTTGTAGAAGAAGCCGATGCCGGCGTACACGCCAAGGTCCTTGGCGGTGTCGAGGGTCTTGTCGGTGCTCCAGGTGCCCGTGGGCTGCTTGTCGGGGTTCTGCGGCCGGGTCACGGTGCTCGTCTCGGCGCGGGTCCAGTCGTACTTCTCGACGCCCACGCGCAGCCGCAGCCAGTCCAGCGGCACGGCCTCGACGCCGAACTTCACGTACGGCAGCGACAGCGTGCGCGTGGCGTCGTCCTGCGTGCGCGTGGCGCCGGTCGTCTGCGTGAACACCACCGACCCGCTGTCCATGGCCATCTGCATGCCGACCGCGAGCCAGAACTCGGCGCCCGGCGCGGCGCGCAGCACGAGCGCGGTGCCGGCGTCCAGGACGTTGCGCGACATCGAGTGCTCCCACTTCTTGCCGCCGTCGAGCTTCTTGGACGGGTCGGCGTTGCCGCCGAACGCGTCGGCCAGCGGGGGCACGCTCTGGTCCTGCGTGAGCGAGAAGAACGCGCCGCGCCAGCCGAGCTGCGGCACGATGTCCCAGTAGCGCGACAGCACGAAGCGTCCGCGCGCGCTCACCTCGAAGGCGTTTCCTCCGCCGCCCATGAAGGCGGGGTTGGACCCGTCGTCGTTGTCCTTCAGGTACGTGACGCCGTAGTGGTTCAGGCCGGCGGCGACGTCGAAGGTCATGCCGTCGGCGATCTGCCCGGAAATGCCGGTCGAGAAGTCCACCCGGCGCAGCGCGCCGTAGTCCGACTTGCGCGCGCAGCCGCCGTCGCAGGCCTTGGTGTCGGTGTCCTTCTCGTTCGCCGTGGGCTGGTAGCTCTTGGTGTTGGAGCCGTACGCGAGCCGCATCCCGATGGCGAGCCGGGAGGTGATCTCGAAGGCGGCCAGCAGGTCGTAGCGGCGCATGGGGCCCTTGGGAAGCGACGCCAGGCCGCCGCCGATGTCCGAGCCGCCGGCGTCGGAGGCGTTGGTGCCGACCTGCTGCAGGAACGCCTCCTGCTCGCCGGGCGTGAAGTCGCTCGTGAGCACGCCCAGGTGCAGCCCCCCGGCCAGCCGCAGCATCGCGCCGCCGTTGAGCCCGGTCGCCTGCACGTCGTTGAGCGTCGTGGAGATGCCGCTGGGGCCGCCCAGGTCCGCGTACACGAAGTGCGAGTACGTGGGCAGCAGTCCCGGGTAGGTGAGGATGCTCGAATCGTCGGTGATGTAGCGGGAAAGCTCTCCCATGGAGACCACGCGCGAGGGCGTGGCGAGCGCGGCCGGGGCGGCCAGGAGAAGTGCCGGAGCGAGCAGGATGCGTTTCATGTGGGTCCTCTGCGGTCGCCGGACACCGGGCGCTTTGAGCCGGCGTGCGGCGGTGAACGGTCGGGGTCGTCTAGCACCGGCTGCGGCATGAGACAAGGGGCGGCCGGCACGGGGCGGGCGGGCGCCCGGACGGCGATTCGGAGGGCGCCCAGGATAGTCCACAATCGACAGTCCGAAGTCGACAGCCCAACGACCCGGGACGGCTGCAGCAGATCCTTCGACGGAATTCCGGGCCGGCGGGGGGGCCCGCACGCGAGTCGTTCGCCGTCGACTGTCGTCTGTCGACTGTCGAGTCACCCCGGTCGCGCGCGGCGGCAGGCCGGGCAGACCGCGGAGGCGGGGCGCAGCTCGAGCTGGCGCTCGCTCAGGGGCTGCCCGCAGCGCGAGCATGCCCCGTAGCTGCCTTCCTCGATGCGATCCAGGGCCGCGCGGATGCCGTCGACGAGGGCGCGGTCGCGCGGCGAGGTGCGCAGCGGCTCGTCGGGGGAAACGCCGGGCGCGAACCCGGCGGCCAGCACCAGGCGCTCCTGCAGCAGCGAGCGGAACCGATCGAGCTGGGCCTTCTGCATGGCGTCCCCGCGGCGCGCGGCGGGGCTCGGATGCGCCCTTGCGCTGCGCTTTTCCCGACGTGCCGATGGTCGCGGGTCGGGCGCGCGCTGTCAAGCGCGGCGTGCGTCCGGCGGAACGAACCACCAAGGCACCAAGACACCAAGACCCCATCGTTTCTTGGTGTCTTTGTGTCTTGGTGGTCGTTTTCCCGTCTGCCGCGCGTTGACACCCGCTCGCCCGGCCACCTATAAATGTGCGCGGTTCGCGACGTTTCTCCCCGGAAGGAGTCCGCGATGCCCCGCTCCGCCGCAGGCGCGGCCCTGCTCCTCGTCCTGGCGGCCGTGCCCGCCCTCGCCGAGGACTCGACGCCGCCCCTCATCCGCCACAGCCCCATCGCCCGCGCCGGCAAGGGCGACTCCGTCACCATCTCGGCCCAGATGGAGGACGAGAGCGAGATCTTCGCCCCGACGCTCTACTACCGCTACCCGGGCGCCAAGAGCTATTCCAACGTCGCCATGGGCCGCAAGGGCGACTCCTTCACCGCCACGGTCCAGGCCACGGCCGACATCGAGTACTGGATCGAGGCCTACGACGAGTTCGGCAACGGCCCCACCCGCGAAGGCACGCCCGACCGTCCCCACCGCATCGGGGTCGCCGACAGGAGCGCCCCCCGGGTCGCGCGCGAGCCCCCGCGCCCGCCGCCGCCCCCTCCGCCCAAGCCGCCTCCTCCTCCGGAACCCGAGCCCCAGCCCGAACCGGTCGTCGCCCATCCGCCCAGACCGCCGCCGCCCCCGGTCCCCTTGCCGCCGCCGCTGCCGCCCGAGCCCTCCAAGCCCGTCTACCGCCAGTGGTGGTTCTGGACCGGCACCGGCGTCATCGTCGCCGGCGCCGCCGTCGCCAGTTTCTTCGTCCTGCAGCCCGCCCCCGTCCACCAGGACGTCTTCGGTGCCAAGGTGACCTACTGACGGGGCACGATCCGAGAACGCCGTTCTCGATTCGAATCCGCTGCCGCCGCCGGGCTTCGGCTGCTCTTCCTTGCGGGGTGGGGCGCCTCGTGGCACAATGAGGCTCCGTCCGGACGGTCCCGCGTCGCAGGAGCGCGCCCTGCGGCGGCCGGCGCCGGGCGGTGGGTTTCCTCGCGCCTTGCCCGGGGTGGTCCGTGGCTCCCGACGCCTCCTACAACAAGCTGACTCCCGCGGTCCAGGTGCTCCTGGACGGCGCGCCGGCCCCCGTCGAACTGGCGGCGAACATCATCGGCGTGCGGGTGGCCGAGGACCTGACGCGCCCGGGCCGTTTCACGCTGAACGTCTCCGACGTCGGGCGCGTCTGGACCAAGGGCGACAAGTTCAAGACCGGCCGCGAGGTCGAGATCAAGCTCGGCATCCTGGGCAAGCTGGAGAGCGTCATCAAGGCGGAGGTCCACACCTGGGAGGTGGACCTGCCCGTAGACGGACCGGCGCGTCTCGTCGTACACGGCTACGACCGGCTGCACCGCTTCACCCGCGTGCCGCGCACGCGCACGTTCTTCAACCAGAAGGACTCGGACATCGCCTCCAAGCTCGCGAAGGAGGCCGGGCTCACCGCGCAAGCGCAGGACTCCGGCGTCGTCCACCCGTACGTGCTGCAGAACAACCTCGCCGACTTCGACTTCCTGCTCCAGCGCGCGGCCGTGTGCGGCTTCGAGGTGCTCGTCCAGCACAAGAAACTCGTCTTCCGCAAGCCCGCCGTGACCGGCTCGCCGGTCGTGAAGCTCGTGTGGCGCGAGAACCTGGGCCGCATCGCGCACGAGATCAACACGTGGGACCAGATCCCCAGGCTCCAGGTGCGCGCGTGGGATCCCGTCGGCCGCAAGGAGCTGACCGCCCCGGCCAAGATGGGCGACGAGCAGTCGAAGATGGGCGGCAAGACCGTGGGCGCCAAGGTCAGCAAGGACCGCTTCGGCGACAACCAGCAGATCGTGCTGTCGGCGGCCACCGCGCTCAAGGAGTTGGAGGTCCTCGGCAAGGCCGTCTACAACCGGCTCTCCGGCGACTTCGTCATGGTCGAGGGCCGCGTCAACGGAAACCCGAAACTGCACGCGGGCTCCGTGGTCGAGGTGGAGAAGGCCGGCAAGCGCATGGACGGCCCGTACTACGTGGTGAGCGCCGAGCACGTCTTCTTCACCGACGCCGGCTATGCCACCGAGTTCGTCGCGCGCCGCTACTCCATGGAAAAGGGCTCCGGCGCCCCGAAGCTCGCGCCGGCCAGCGTCGCGACCAAGGCCGCCGCCGCCGTCAAGAACGCCATCAACGCCGTCAAGAACGCGGTCGACAAGGCGCGGGACGTCATCCAGACCGTCAAGGGCGTCGTCGAGAAGGCGAAGAAGGTCCTGGAGGACGTGCAGAAGGCCGTCCACAGCGCCATCGAGGCCGTGAAGACCGCCTCCGAGGCCGTCAAGAACCTCGTGAACGGCGTGAAGGAGATTGCACAGAGCGTCAAGGCCGTCGCCGAGGGCGCGGTGAAGGCGGCCAAGGACCTCATCTCGGGCGCCACGAAGACCTTCACCGAGATCAAGGACAAGATCCTCTCCGCCGCCGGGGACATCGCGGGCGAGTTCAAGGCGCAGATCGACGCCGCCAAGAACGCCGCGCAGATGGCCGTGGACGCCGCCAAGAAGGGCCTGGACGCGGGCAAGACGCTCTTCGACGCCGGCAAGAAGGTGGTCGACCAGGTCGGCGACGCTTGGGAGAAGCTCAAGAACGGCGACTTCAAGGGCGCCGCGCAGTCGTTCTCGGACGCCATCTCGACCGTCTCCGAGGGCATCCAGAAGGCCGGCTCGCAGGTGAAGGAGGCCGTCCAGGGCTTCAAGGACGCCGCGAACTTCGCCATGGACGCGATCGGCAAGGCCGAGGCCGGCGACGTGAAGGGCGCCGAGGCCGCCACCGCCAAGGGCGATGCCGCGAGCAGCGCGGCCGGGACGCAGGCGACCGCGGCCGGCAACGCCGCGGGCTCGTCCGCCGCCGCCGCCGTCGCCGCCAATGCCGCGGCGTCCGGCGAGGTGCCCGCCGTGTCCGGGCAGACGCCCGAGGCCTCCGACGAGGCACCGGAAGTCGAGCTGCCGTCCGCCGAGTCGGATTCCGTGGAACCCGCGACGCCATCGGTGGCCGCTCCGACCGAGACCGAGCAGCCCGCCGCCACTTCACCGGCCGCAACCGCTCCGCCGTCCGCCGAAAAGCCGCCGAAGACGACCGCCCCCGGCGCGACGCCGGCGGTTTCTCCCGCCGCACCGCAGGTCGCCGAGCCGCCGGAAGAGGCCGCGGAAGAGGCAGACGAAGAGCTCGAGCCGGGCGTTTCTGCGACGCCGTCTCAACCGGCGAAGCCGAAGGTCGGCCCCGCGCAGGGCACCGCAGCCCCGTCGACACCCGCCGCCGCGCCTTCTTCGGAGTCCGTCCCCGCCGCTCATCCCGAGCCCGGTCGAGGGGCGCCGGCCGGTGGCTCGCAGCCGGCCGCGACGGTTCCCGCAGAGCAGCCGGCCGTTCCGGAACCCGCCGCGACGGCAACGCCGCCGGCCGGGACCGTTGCGGCGAAGCAGCCCAAGCCGGGCGTGCCCTCGACGCCCGTCGAGCAGCCGCAGAGCACGGCGGCAGAGACCCCCGCCGAGGCGAAGCCGGCCGGCGCCGCCGCTCCGGCCGCGACCGGGGCATCGCCGCTCGCGGGCGGGCGCAAGCAGGCCCCCGCGGCGGAGGCTCCGTCCGCGCCGATTCCCGAAGGAAAACCGCCGGTTGCAGGCCCGGCGATGGCCTCTCCGATGGCGGACGCGGCCGAGGCGCCCATGCCCGGCAGGGTCGGCGAGGCGAAGTTCGGCCAGACCGCCGCGGCGTCGCAAGCTCCCGAAATCGCTCCGGTTTCCGGCACCCCCGGCGCGACGATCGCCGCGCCCCCGGCTCCGACCGCCGTTGCCGGCGAGGCTGCGGGTACGGGCGCGGCCGCAGGTGCGGGCGCGGCCGCAGTCCCGGCCTCGGCGAAGCCCCCGGCAGGCGCTCCGGTCGCCGATGCGGAAAAGCCGGCTGCAGAGGCTTTCTCGGCGGCCGCCGCCGCGACCGCCCCTGCGGCCGTGGCGGTTGCTGCTTCCGCGGCGGTTCCGGTCGC
>Ga0172369_10003727_pt1 | contig 19828 bp, 23 predicted proteins | sample LakKiv25m_FD_114539 | JGI IMG/M metagenome (GOLD analysis project Ga0172369, IMG submission 114539) | Freshwater microbial communities from Kabuno Bay, South-Kivu, Congo - kab_022012_11.25m | ecosystem: Environmental > Aquatic > Freshwater > Lake | place: Democratic Republic of the Congo...
AGATATTGTAAACACTAACCCACTTATAGTTTGGTATGACTTTAATTTTACACTAGTTACATGTGTGCTCTCATCATATTCTAGATTTAAATATACCACAGGTGTATCAAATCCAGTCCCAAGGGTATCTATTTCTGGAGTTATTTCTGCAAATTCAATTCTAGAAAGATCTTTCATAAGATATCCATCATAATAATTCATTCTGGTATTTCCCTTATATACATAAGGACTTATGAAAGTCGATCCATTAATTGTAAAAGTTGGTCTATAATAGATTTCTTGAAGTATATATGATATCGGTTCTACTTCTAATGTTCCTGTTGTTCCATCATCAGTATATGAATATGTTGCAGCAGGAATAGCGGGAGTAACTTCCCAATATTGATCTCTAAAAGTTGGAAATCTTCCATAAACTCTATATTTTGTTGCATATGGAACATGATCCCAAGTAATAGTAACAGAATCTTCTCCAGCTCCAGTATTAACAGTCGCAGTTACAACTGTTGATGGAATGGATCGTCCCCACTCATCGACAGACACAACAAAATATCCATATGTATCAGATGTAAGAGTTCCAGAACCAGTTGTATCAGCTACAGCAGTAATATTATACGTTATAGCTGCTGTTAGAGTAAGATCCATTATTTGTTCCGTATGATTTGTGGTGTGGAAAATTGTCTGATTACGATCTCGAAAAGATCTACAGAGATAAAAAATATTATCAAATACATTAAACTTCTTAAATAGAAATTTAAAATCATCAAAGTAATCATTTGCAAGATTGTAAAAATCTTGTTGACTTACTAGATTCTCTCGTGTCTGAATGAAGTTTACAATAGCATCTCGTAAATCTTCTCCACTGAGTGGATCGAGTCCACTCTCAGCATAATCAAAATCAACCAAAGGTTGTTGCATAATAATTGGATTTGGATTTATAGATGTTAATTGTCCACCAGTCGAATATACATAATCAAATGCTAAAACAGATCCACTAATCTGTAATTTAGCATTTGTCTTATCAATCAGATTTCCAGCAGTTCCTCTTGTTGATTTAATAACCAATCTAATACTCGCGCCAGAAATCCATTTCCCACGAATACCAGAACCAAATTCAATAACATAACTTGTAGATGTTACTTTTCTTAAAAAGACATTTGTATCATTACCCTTTGTAAGATATTTGGTATATTCAACAGTATATTGCTCTTCTGTCGTTGTACCAACTTCAGTAACATATACTTCAAGATCAGAAAGATAATAACCTGAGTCAATTCCAAAATAATAGGTTTGATATGATCCAAAATTATACGGCTTGAGCTCGAAATCAATTTCTTTCTTAATATATTGTGTAGTCGAATATAGTGGTGCAGAAATTGTTGCAGAAGATGACGGAAGAGTAATTTTTGTCCCATCAGTAGTTATAATGTCAACATAATAATAATACGACCCGTTATCTTCTATTTCAATAAATTTATAAACAGCATCTATTGAAAATTGAATTTCATCAACTTTAAAAGTACTACTCAATGGTATATAAGTCCCAGTTGAAGTGTCATAGCCAACAATAACTTCTCTTCGAACAACACCTGGTTGCCGTCGCGGTATCCAATTAATCATATCAAATTCAATCGTTCCAGTAGCAGATGCTGCCGTTGCGAAAGAAGGGATATAACCATATATAGAAGCTTGTAAATATTGACTCTCCTCAGTTTGAGAAGTTCCAACAAAAGCTTCTTTAAACAAGCTATCATAATATTGTTTCAGATCAAAATGGGTATATCCAAGAAGATTTAAAAAGAAACCTACAAACCCCACTTTGCTAATTTGTAAGTCATACACCTGTAGGTCTGTTTTAAGCTTTTCATAATAATAATTTACAAACTCCTCAGGAGTTGTGTAGTTTAACGTAGGTAGAGTTGATGCCATTTTTCATCCTCATATTTTACTCATTTACACTAAAGATCTTAGAGAATCCATTTGGTTGAGCAAGACCATGAATGGATGATGTTGTTGCTTTACCAAAATTTTGTAAATCACCTGTAATACCACCTAGTTTAGCAGCATTACCAGTTAGATTTTTGAGTGCTCCACTTGTAGGACCAATAATTTTATTAATAACTCCACCAAGAAATCCACCAAACATTGGGCTTTCAGTTTTAGATGCAAACTTTTTAACAATATCATCTAATTCACCAAAAAGCCACAGTTTAGAAGATTTTTCATGATATAATGATTCTCTAAATCCACTACAGGAATATGTAAATGGAAGAGTTACAATTTCGTTTGACGATCTTGTTCCTATTAATTCTTTATTCGGCAAGCTCTGGGGAAATATACCAACACATTTTGAAACATATGTAACTGTCTTCATATCTGGTCGATATTTGACAATATAACAAGATGCTGCATAATCTATTGCTCCATAATTACCTGAAATTGGCGCAAAATCATTCTCAATTTCTTCAGTGTAATAATCTGCTCCAGGTTCTATCGTTCCTTCTAGAATTTCACGGATATATTCAACCCAAAGATGATGAAACATATAAATATCTAAATAACCATTATCAACAAATGTAATTGAAATCGTTTCCGACTCAGACACTTCAGAAGCTATTGGAACAGATCCTGATCTAGTTGATACATTTTCAGTTCTAATCTGACTCTGTGGTGGAGTAAAATCTACAGCAGCAAAAGTCATTATTTTCCCAACAGTACTCATATAACTTGCTGGATCTTCCTGATCATAGAGTGGAGATCCTGCTAAATTCTTATAACCAGATAAATCAGGTGGAACAAAAAATACCAGAGTATAGCCATTAATATCGGGTGAAAAATCTCTATACAATTGTTGATAGAAAAATTTCACAACTTCAGTTTCTGGAGAATTAAAAACACTATCAAGATATGCTGTTAATGTAGCTCCTTCGTATCCAAAAAGATCCTCAGCAATAGAACCGCCACTATTTTTAAAAACATCTGGAAAGTCCATATTATTTCCTCTTTTTATCCGGCAAGATCACTATAAGATCTTGCCGGATAAAGTATGTTAACTAATATCAACAAGGTTCTGACAATTATGCTTCTGGAGGTTATGAATTAATCCATAAAGCACAACATTATAAATCTGCATCTGTTGAGCTTTTCCATAATTATCCAAATTAATATTCAACGTCTCAGAAAAAATCTTAGCAGATAACATATTCAGTATCTTCTGCAATTTTCTGATCTCTTCTGTATTCTTAGAAGATATAATATTCCTCTTTACATTATTCATAAACTCTTTATTACAAATATCATTCTTATCAACAACTTTTGTTCTAGATAAAATGACAGTTAAAGCATCATGAATTAAATCATAATTCTTATGATTGTGTAAAGCAACCAACATCTGTTCAATTACTTTCGACGAAACTTTAGTATTCTTATTAACTTCATCAACAAAAGATTTAGGATATGACGCCTTTGAATTCATTGTTATAAAATCAACGGTTGATGTGACTATACTATCTCTATTATGAATGGTCGAATACTGATCGAAGTTTGGTTCTTCCTCAGAATCACCTTTCATAATAGTCGGTGTTGATTGGAATAATCCATCTTCTTTTGCTTTCATATACATCGGTAATAAACCACCTTGAGCTCTTTTCTCACCAGTCTTAATATCAATAACAGGATTGAAAACAAACATCTGGTCAATTCTTGCCCAACTCTGCATAAACAACTGACGTAATCTAAAAGCATCTTTTGCTATCTCTGGTCGATATTTTTTCATTAATGTTGGTACAAAATAGTCTTTCATAAGAGCTAGTGGGGTATCAAATTTAGCAACATTGTGCTTTTTGTTCACCATATGATTGACTACATAATTCATAACTCGCTTATCACAATATTTAATATAAGCATATTTTCGACCATTCCAAAGTTTTTGTAGAAGTAAAAATAAAGCATTGTTGATCATTTGATCGTCATTCCGACGAATACCATAATAAGTAACAAGCAGTAGTATTTGATAGTATGGATCATTATACATAACTGCATGATTTGGAAATTTCCAATCTGCTTGAAACGCTCTTCCAACTGCAGCTTGATCTAATTTTAAAAGACCAAACAATCCCATGACAGCTGTTGTAGGTAACGTAAATTTAAAACAAAATCCCTCATCAGATGCCATTGATTGTTGATAGGAGGCGGATACCATTCTACTTAGTTCGCCGTGCAGTTTCGTAGCAATTGAAGGCTCTGCTTGAATACTTTTATCTAACTGATCATAAATCAATAAAACTTGTTTAGACACAATTCTCTCCTTCTTAGCTATTTATAATTTTAGACAACTGCAGCAACAACCTTTGACAATGAATGAACCTTCTTTTGAAAATCATCAACTAATTCAACAAGAGCTTCCTGATCAAAAACCTTACGATAATCGTCTGATTCCGTAAGATAATTAATTCTACTCCAAACTGCAAATGGGAAAGCAATCTTCTGTAAAAGTGTCTCAACAATACATGATTTTGTACTGAAAGAAATTGCTTCTTCCGGTTCCACACCTTCTGAAATCAACTTCTTTGATAAATCTCTTGACTCTTCAAGATACTTTTGTTTACGCTGATCGGCAGATAGTGAATAAAAATTCTTGTCAAAATATTCATAAATAACATTAGATAATATCTGGTGTTGTTCTTCATTCGATTTTTCAATAAGTGTATAATCTAATCCTTTACCATAAATTTCTGGTTTCAGATTAACAAATTCATATATCTGCCGAATATTTTTGAAGTAATTTCCGAGCGCATTATAAATCTGTTCGGATTCTTCAAGTTTCTGTAAAAGTTGGTCAAAGTAAAGCATATCAACTTTTACTTTACCTTCCCATAACAAGCTATCATATGGTTCGAAGAATTCTGAGCCAGCGGTCGCTTTCTGAATTCCTTCTTGAATAATTTCCATATGATTGTGTTTCTTACTCTGAGATTCATGAATCTTTCTTAATGCCGCTTGAGACTCAATCATAGCATCAAAATTATAGTTTTCAGCTGATAATTGCATGTGAAATTCCTCCTAGAATAATTTAAAATTGTGAAACCATTTGACGATTTAATTTCGATTGGATAAATGTTTCAATTGTTGTTATTTTGGTCTTATTAACACTTGTTTGATTCATTAACTTATAATATATATCTCCTTTTTTAGAATCGACAACAATCAAGTTTGGGACATCAAGTCTCTGACAAATAAATTTAACAATACCCTTAATATAACTCTCATTAGCATTAAACAAAGAAGACTTATTAACTTGTTCTTTTGTTAATTGAGTATTCTTATCTGTCAGTTCTTTCCCAATCTGACCACCGCTCAACATATGCTTCCAACTTGTACCCATAATAGCAGCGTGTAAAGCTAAAACAATTTCAACCGGAAGTGTAAGAGTATAATTTGGCCATGAAGTTACTTCGTTTGAAACTGTTTCAATATCTATATCAGCAACCAATATGAACTTACATAACGAAGCTTGAAGTTGTGATAAAAGAACAAAATAAAATATCTGGGATAAACCAGATGTAAATTTTGGAATCGTCCGAGTTCGAATATCATCATTTGTTGCTTGGGAAACTTGTGATAAGCGAGAATCGGAATTAGGATCACTCAAATCGTCCATAAATGGTTTAAAGAACTTTATTATAGACGAATTTATTGTTTTCTGAAGAGTATCAAATCGAACAGCCATCGCAGCTTGTTCCTGATCCGAAGATAAATATTTGATCTCATTCTCCATCTTTGAAGCCAGTGAACTACTTACATTTGCGAAATCATTAAAAAATGATACAAATGTTTTAAATTTAGATAAATCGAAATCGCCAGATACAACACTAACATCCATAGAAACTGCCTGATCCATATAATCATTCAGATCATCTGAAGAATTTATCTTACACAAATCCTTAAGAATATCAATCTTGATCTTGGATTCCTGTGCTGTACTACCTTTTAGACCATTATCAATCCCAATTAAAATTTCATTTAACTGAGTATCAATTCCAGCCAACATATTCTTATCAAGATTTTCTGATTTCTCTGACATAATATCGACAGTAGAATCTATAGTAGAAATGAGATTTGAAATTGATAATATTAGAGATGTTCCAAGAGTTCCAATTAACTTTGCATAAGCCGACATTGTGACTTGATGAATTTTAGATAATTCCCCCTGTAATTTCGCTTGAGAAAGATCGGACAATCTCGAATCTTCATTGGAAACATCTATCCCAAATTGTGTCTTGGCAAATTTTGGATTCAGAACAAATTTAAAATATAATTTTGTCTGATCAATATCTTGCTTATTAAGAAGTAAAGGAGCAAGCAATTCGTGTTGAGGATTTAACTCTGGTGGATTTTCAATTCTCTTCTGTAGACGAGATGCAAGATTTCCAGCTGCTCTAGCAATAGTTGGTACATTGAATCTGATTGTGTGACTACCACTAATTGCTCTCATTCCAGAAAATGCTTTCCCTCTAAACCAATCTGCTAAATCTCCAGTTTCCTGTTGCGTTCTTGTTAAATTATTTAACAAATTCCAATACTTACTTTCATCTAACGTCTCAAGCTCATGAAAAATAATATCAAGATCTTGTTCATTATTAAGTTTTCTATTTAATCCAACAGCAGCAATAAGAGTATACATCAAAGTAAGAGTATCAACTGGATATTGTGCTGTCCCAACAATGACAGGAACTTCAATCATATTTCCAAGAGTAATAACTTCGATAAAAGGCCTTGTCTTAGTCATCTTCGGATCTGACTTAACAAGCTGTTGAATAACAGTGGTCTTCTGATTAATCTTATGTTGTAACGCTTGTGTATGCTCCGGCCCGATTGGATAATTTGGAGTTACCGGACCAGAAGTGTAAACTCCTTGTTGTTGTAGAGATTTAACAAGCGCAGTAGTGGGATCGACAGTTTGCCGGTTTTCATCCCAAAGCGGCCGAATCTGATTAGCCATTCCAACTATATTAAATGTGTTTTGGATAAATAGATCTGACAGAAAAGTAACAGAGATAAAATCTCTCATTATAGTTTCAAAAGCTTGAGCATTTGGAACTTTAATCTTATCAGCAAATAACATTGGATAAATAAAAATTAGTTTTTGTTGCTGATTTGTAAACTTTGTAGGGTCTTTAATACCAGCAACTTGTTTTGAATACTGACTATGACCGGTTATATTCACTCGGATCACCTCGTTTCTATTAAGAACTACTTTTGATATCTTTTAAAATTATACTCAATTCGTTAGATAGTTTTGGATAAAGCTTTTTATAATCATTTATCATTTGGTCATTTACTTCTTCAATTCGGCGAGAACTAGTAGGGTGACTAGATGGAGAAAATAATCCATCTACAAATCCCCAAATTTTTTCCCACCACGATTTTTGTGAATCAATTTTAATTTGTTTGTTATGTAATTTAGATAAAACTTTGATCATCTCGTCACCATATCCATACTTAGCTGGAAATTGATCTGCTTTATACTCACTCTTATGTTCCATAAAAGTTAATGATCTAACAACAGTCATAACAATAAGAGCAGATACAATATATGCTGGAAGTGATACAAGATTAAATAACCATAAAATCGGTACTCTTACAATCATTCCAACAACTCCAATTCCTTTTTGAAATAATGCTAACAAGACTCTTGGTAAGTTTGCAGTATATGTAAACCCATGACCAAGTTCATGTAAAAGAATAGCAGTTAATTCTCTTGGTGAAAATAGATCAACAATATCATTACCAAAGATTATGTATAACTTCTTAATATATTTTGATGGTTCCTCAGCGACAGTTAAAGATCTAATATTTTCACCTGCCTCATAGTCTTTAAAAACATTCAAGAGATCTGCAGAAATTACTTGTTTATATATTGGAATAACAGCTGCATTAAAATAATCTTTCTTGAATGTTATCACAATGTTTTTAACACCAGAGAATTCTTTAATATTTTTTGCTAGTTCTTTTTTAGCGGCAAGATCATTTTTATCTTTCTTTATAGAAATGAAATTCTGATCAACTTTCTTTAGAATTTCACTTCTATATGGTGACGCTTCAAATATCAATTCCTCGAACTCCATAATTAACCTCTATATGTCTCTTCTGAAGATAAATTGATATCCCTTATGAATCAACGTAAATCTGTTGCTTCCTAATAAATATGGAATAGCCAATTCTCCTTTGCCTTCAAATGTATCAACATTCATAGTGTCGTCAAACATCAGATAGCCACCTACACTAATTTTTTCAATAGCAGCTAGTGTAAGCTGTAGATGATACAACCCAGATTCATAAGAACCTTTTACAAAATCAATTGTATCAAGGTACAATAAATCAATAGGTTTATTATAATTTTTTAAGAACTCAAGACCATCTTTGTTAGTTAATGTAACCGTATTTGACCTGTCGGTTTCTGTGCCTATATATTTTCTTAAAGTTTTCTCACAATTTTTTAAATTATCTTTAGAAGTGTCACAACCACTATAAGAGCCTGAGTATTTTCCAACAAACCAACCCCAAATACTACTCGAATCTCCATCACTTAGATTTGCCTCATAACGACTTACTCCAATCTCAACTATATTAGGATTATTTCTTTTATTCTTATAAAGCAAACTAAGAACTTTTATAAAACTATCTTTTCTATTTTCACTTTGAAATAATATAGGGGGTGCATCGGCAAAATCTAACTTTGTTCTGGAATCTCCATCCCAATCCACATAATGAGCTTGCGTCCATTTATTTCCAATTCGTAAATCTGGAAGAAAAACAATATCATCTTTACTTGAAAACTTCTCAACTTGTTCGCTGAACCAGTACTCAAGAATTAGATTTCCAGAATTTGGTATATTTATATATTCTTCCCATGATTGAACTCTTGGAATTGTTTCATCATACCATATAATATCAGCAGAAAATAAATCTGTTCGATATTTATTATCCTGATAATGAACAAACATTGCTTTCTTATTGAGCACTTTCATGTTATTATCAAACATACTCATATAAGCATCAAAATCATATGTTAAATCTGCTTCTCTATAATGAATATATTTATACTTCCCTTTAGCTCTTAGTAAATCAACAGCATTTCGAATGTTCATTAAACAAGCAACGCCATGATAATCAACTAATGATGGCTTCTCTTCTCTGACACCATTAACATCCCGCCAAAAAACTAATCTCCAATTGAGACTTAATACATTCTCTTTCTCATAAATAAAATAATCAACAGACTCCTGAATATCTTTAGATACCGGACAATGCGATACTAAACATATTGGATAATCTCTTGATTTAATGTCTTTAATTACATTTATCAAATTAATTTCTTTTTCTTTATTGTCTGTCCAGGCACCTATTACAAAACATTCGTTGTTCAAAACTGCCTCCGTTTTCATGCATTTTATGCGCTATTTGAACCCTATTATTTCTATATGAAAGCGCTATTTTCTGATATTTAAAACATATATATAGAAATTATATCCATAGATAGTTAACAAACAATCAACCAAAAACAACCAAATTTGAAAGGAGAAGTAAAATGAAAAAGATTACATCAAGTTTTATCGCGGTCGTTATGGTAGCAATGTTTGCATCTGTCGCCTCTGCCGGTCCTATTGACTGGGTCATGGACAAGATTGGATATACACCAACCGCCGTTTATGAAACCCAAGTTCAACAGACCGCAAAGGCATTAGAGGCTGCGAAAGTGGCCTCCGCCGCTGCAAAGGCTTCTCAGGAAGTCGCCAAGCAGTTGGCATCGACTGCTGAGTTTCAGAGTAGTATCATCTCTTATGGTGGTATCGCTCTGATCATTCTCGGTGGTCTAGCCTTCTATCGTCGCAAGGACCTCGCAAAAAAGGTTCTTGAAGAGAAGAAGGAACAACCCAAAACCCACGGTACGCCGGAAGTTATTGCGCTGTAAGAAGATCGTGCGCTCACCCGAAAGGGTGGGCGCCATCTATTTCTTTTTATTCTGGATTCTTATCTGAGTCTCCTTCAGAAACTTTATTCTGATCTCTTTCAGTATTTTCTTGTTGATTCTTTGCTATTTCAAGATCAACTAATTTCTTAAGATAAATATTTAAACTTTTCCAACAATCCGGTTTAGAGGCTTCTGGATCTATACCTTTCTTATAATGACTATTATCTGGTGCTTTCCATTCGCCATCAGTCTTAGATGGGAGTAAATGATAGTTTCCTTCTGTCTTTCCTGGAATAAATATAAAAAAAGAATTACGGTATTTGCCTAAATTAAAAGCATAACCATCGATAAGTTGACATTTGAAATAATAAACCGGTATTTCCCAATCTCCACCAGCTTGACACATTCGACAGCGAAATCTACATTTTGTAAACTCCCACTGTTTCTGTGGAATAGTAATGTCTCTAAAATTGTCAACGCCATCATCATTCTCTGTATCAAACCAAATTTTAAATTGTTTTTTAGCGTCTCTGAGCAATTCACCCCATATAGACTTAGCTATCTGTCCATAATCAAAATTAAGTTTATCAAGTGCTTCTAGAATTGATATCATAGTTCACCTTTTATAATTATATAATTATATACCAACTTTAGTTCCATCTAACCAAACAAATTCACCATTTTCACCAACTGAAAAATGCTTCTTACAATAAGAACAAAATGTAGCACCATAAAATTTCGGATTCCGAGCATATGTTTCTGCGATTGCATTTCCCATTGTAGTTGTTTTATTACAACCACTTTCTAATTCCTCTTTAGTCCAATATCTCCCAACCCGAGGAGACTCACTTTCAGGATATTTTTCAAAAGCGATATATCCATATGTTAAATGTTCTTTTTGTTCTTCGTCTGTTAATATTCTGAGTTCATATATTGGTCTAATACCAGTATGTGTATAAGTATCTCGATATGGTCTAACAAATCCTTTAGCTCGTTCTTCTTCTGATAGAACCCAATAATCTTTATGCATTCCAGTCTCAGGATCAATTTTCTGTGGTGCTCCACTATTTATACAGTCTGGATCTGCTGGATTACCAGAAAGTGTAACTACTTCTTCTTTATCTTTTTCCATATAATTTATTCCTTCCACAATTTATCTAAAAGATCATAAATCAGCTTAATTTGGTCTTCACTAAATTTCCACCGTTTGTTTATATTCTGCTCACACCATTCATAAGGGTTTGTATGTTTCTCAGCTGACATAGCAAGCCAGTCCGCCATCATAGCTGCAATGTAAGTTAAAGGCATATCAGTCGCATCAACCATTTGTTCTGGAGGCTTATCACGATCTTTACTATTAATACTTTCTATAGTAGAATCTTTATCCCAATATTCTGGGTGATGCAAATTTGTTTTAACATGGTGGAACGTAGCAGCTTGCATTTGCTTTTGAATCTCTTCTGGCGGATTATATTCCTTACCAAGATCCTTCATGTAATATTTCCAATTAACATGTAAGTAAGGTCCAACTTCAGGATCTTTAAATTTACTCTGATCATGAGTTTTTTCTTTTTCTAGTATATTATTATCTAATCTTGAATCATTAAGATTGATAATTTTCTGAAGATATTTTTGTACAAAATCAATATGGATGTTGGTTCGTTTCTGGAAGTGATCAACCATAACTTGAGTTGTTTTTCCAGCGGCGTGAGCTTCAAATAGATATGCCATGGTCATCATATTTTATCCTTTGTATTTTATGGCTCTCCATCTTCAGAAAAACCATGTTCGACTGCAACATAAACTGGATTTGGATGATCACAGCACCAAATATCACATTCACTTTTTGTGAGAAACTTTTTAGCTTCCCATGGATCTTTTGTTGCAGTATAAAGCCCAACCTTGTAATTTTCTGGAGCATATATCGTTGAACGATCTGACAGACCTTCAGCTAACCAAAATACTTTCATAATATCTCCTAGCTAACATCGTCAGCAAAAGCTTTCGCATAGTTTTCAACATCTTCTTTTGTTTTAAGAGTAAATGTTTTGCCACCACTAGCTATATCACCTGATTTCACAACATCACCAATTTTAGCTCCATGAACAGCTCTATGTGACCATCCGTAACATTTACCGTTTGGAGCCCAGCCCCAACTCGTAACACTGTGACTTGGTTGAAGTTTCTTAGAATCTATTTCCAACCAATCCTGAAATTTCACTTTTGGCTTCTTATTAGCGTATCTTGGGAGATTATTAAATTCTCTCTTCTCAGGTGGAATATCAGTAAATAGATATTTATGAGTTTTAAAATTCTTCATCCTATTTGTTCTGGGATTAAGTTTGTGGGTTTTTAATATATCAATCATAGGAATTTTGTATTGTCCCTTTGAATCTTCTTGCACATATTCGAATAAGCAACTTATACTAATCATAAAAATCTCCAAAAAAGAATTTTTAATATGGGAGGTAATTAAACCTCCCATATTAAATTATTGGCATATCTTTTTATATAGACAAAAGAAACAAGCTTTGGTATCAATATATGGATCGTCCATAGTTGGTAGCTGTTGAATATCTATATAGTGATTAATTGCAGTGATTTTATTTTTAACATACTCTAAAAATGGTGTCGCAACCCCATTGGTAACATCAACAACCATTGTAGTGATGAAAAAGAATGAATTTGATTTTGAATTAAGCAATCGTTTCAACTGTTTAATTCGTTCTAATATTTCAGCAAAAGAATCAACATCTGTCGCCGTTACATCATGAGCAACATATATAAATTGAACTGTTTTGATTTCATACTTATCAAATTTCGGCTTTCTAGTTCCTTGCCGAATTTCAATTTTAGGATCTCTGGCTTCTTCTAAATAATTTTCTAAAATATATTTATAAGTCATTGATTGATAAAAATCTTTGACTCTTGGTTTTCTAGTTGTAATAATCTTTTCATAGTCTGAATATGGGCAACTCTTAATTTCGATTAAATTATTTGGACCGATTAAATTATCTAATCTACCTGAGAATCTAATCGAGGGTATTTTTAAAGAGACTTCCCTTTCAGTGAATTGATTAGTGTTGTTCTGAATAAATTCATGAATAGCAGTTCCTATTGTTGATCTCATTAAAATAGGAAGCCAAGAATCGGCAAAAGACTCAACCGGTGTATTATTTAATTTATAAATAATTTCTCTAATACAACCAGAAGAGATATCATACGCACTTATATTTTGTATTGATTCTCTATACAATTGATTTCTAACTGATGATCTATCATAAAGTTCTTTAATAAAAGTGTCAATATTAAATGGTTCATAACTTGTTGGAAAAGTTGGTAAGATCTCAATTCGTGCTTCTTGCGGATTAACCTCTAAAACTGTATCGGCAAGAGCTTCTTCCGCAGCAATTTTGACCGACTCGATTCCAGAAACGTCTAACATTTTTATTAAGTCATTAAATTGAGACATATTCCTCCATTTTATTTAACACCGCAAATTCATCATGATGTCTACGACAAAATCCATTACCATAATATTTATTACTACAACCTTCAACAGAGCATATTCTCATTTACTACCTCCAAATTGATTAAATAAAAAGCGTTTTATCAATTTTATTATTTCTATATGAAACTCTTAAAAATAGGATTTATCTTTAAAGATATAATTATATACCCTTCTAAGATTCAGGATTAAAAATATTATTTCTATATTAAATATGAACAAAGTAATTTGAGGGAGATATTTCTATCTCCCTCAAATTTACGAAAATTTACGCAACATGCTTCAGAGCGGCGCCGCGGGCGGCCATAAGACCCTTTGAACCATATTTCATCATAAGCTGTTTCTTTGTCAGCTTATAAGCTTTCTTAAAACGAATCATCTTATCAAAAAGAGGATCTTTCTTCTCGCGAGCAATCTTAATGGCAAATGCACCTTTGAGAGCAGCCATCTTCTCAATTTTTGTTCTCGCAACACGACTTGTAACATAACCTTCGGTAATCTGTTCTGACATAATTAACTCCTCCTGAAATTTGGATTTGGTTGTTGATGAGGTGGCCGAAAAGCGGGTTGGCTATACCTCTGAATCTCGTTCTGATTCACCTTCTGAACAATTTGTCTAGCTTCATAAATCTTTGTCCGAAGGGCATTAATCTTCTCAAGCCGTCTATCTGCTTCGGAATGAGAATCATAAACCATTTCAAGAACTCTATAAAAATTGTCAAGTGCTTCTCTAGCAGCATTATAATAACTTTCACAAGCAGCTGAAACATTAGTACTAGAAACCATCTTCATAATATCATCGGAATCTGTTTTTTGTACTATATCAAAACTGCCGGTTCTTTTAAGACAAGCAAAATAGTTCTCCATATGAAGCGCAATGGTTTCAATTAACTCAATAATATAACATTCTCTTAAACACTTTCCCTGCTCAACAGATTTAACAGTTCCAATATTTATATCTGTTTTAATAGAAAAATAAGTGAAAGGATTTATATCAGATGGTTTTTGAATACCGCATTTAGAATAACATTTTCTTGTATTTTCCTGAACTATTGCATACCTCAGCTGCTGATATTTACCTTGTCTTGCTAGCCACTTTCCAAGAGTTTCAAATCCTTCACCAAGTGTTGCTAATACTTTAGTAACACCTTTAGCTATTGATTTACCAAAAATTGCAACAACAATTCCTGTCAAAACTGCTCCACTTGTTATTGTAATCGGCTCCTCTGTTAGTAACTGATTCTCACTCTCATAAGATATATCAAGATAATTTTTAAAGATTCTTTGTTGTTGAAGTTTAGTTACTTCATATAACTCGTTGTAAAGTGTGGTATCATATGATTGGAGAAACTTCACAATATCATAAAGTTCTTCAAAAATTTGATCTGGTTCTGCTTTCAAACCAGTATCAATAACATATGCTTCACTAATATCTTTTAAGAATCTAACGTCCATAATTATATTTCTCCAAACTTATTTATCGAATACTGATTCATATGTTACTTCTTGTTCTTGAGATTGCTGATTTTCAGGTGGCTCAAGTTTGTAATGTTTTAATTCATCAGGGGTTTCAGGAAGTTCCGCATCGGCAGAAACGGCAAGATCGTCTAAAACTTCATCTGGAGTTGTATTGACTTCAAGAATACCAGAATTCCTTAGCTGAAATAATCCGCTCGTAATGCGTTGTTCAACTGAAATTCCCATAACATAATCAAATGCATTTTTAAAATTTTCATCGGTATTATACTTATCAAGAGCATTTTTCCGATAAAATTTATCAGATGTGTATTGTGAATTTCCTGTAGTCGGATCAAGAAATTCAAGATAAACTTGTGGACCAGATTTACGTATAGCTAAAGGATAACAGAGATTCTTCTCTTCCTTGAAGTACTTAAGTTCAGATCTAGTCATTTCTGACATGAATGTATATTCACTCCAGAACTTATGCAGCCCAGTTCGTTTATCAAACACACAAGTAACAGACTCTTGAGATGGTGCAATTTTATTCTTCTCTGTATAAATATTTAAATACCATCCACTAATTCCCATACCATCACTAGGATTAATAGCAGCTTTTCTAGATAAGAATAACCACTGACCAACCCTGTGATTCCAAGCTACAACAGAAGATGCCGCTTTATAATCATTCCATGTTCCAACAGATTTCTCTTTGGCAACATACTGTCCTTCTAGCTGCAGATTTGCACGAACTTGATCAATCGTTACAAAAGTAATCCTGTTGAAAGCCAGGAGTGGGGAATATTTTTCGATGCAAAAAGAAAGTTGACGTGCTTTTCATTATGTTCAAGAAGGACGTTACTCCTTCTCCTGGTTTTCACCAGCTGAATATTTCTATCCAGATCAGACTATATCTTCAACTTTTACAAGTTGTCGCGCACTTCGGATTCACTTGAATCCTACTCCCTCTCGGGATAGTCGTTGAACCTTCTTCATAGAGATTAGCGGTCTCTTTAGAAGCTTGGCTGCTGATTGTCCAATCTATTTCTTTTTTAAACTTTCACGTTTGCTTTTTCAAGCTGCGTTGTAGTAGAAATAGTTATTAGGATATTCCAGCAATTCACGCGAAGACGGGCACCAGCGTACCCCAATGATTCTATTAGGATCGTCCACTTCATTAAGCTTCGAACATGCTGTGGCAGCGATACTATCCCAGATGATCATAATCCTAAATTCTTTCTGCAACTTCTCTTCAAATTGTTTCTTAATGGTGATCAAAGTTTCTATCATATTAAAAAAGCCATAAATATCAATAACAACTGGCTCATATCTAAACCGTTTTTCATCAATACAAAATATCTGTATTCTTGATGCGTTATTAGCTAATCCATCTGCTCCGATTGAACCAGAAGCGTTTGCAGCACCTTCAATATCTAAATAAACAATAATTGAATTCTGATAAAGCGTCTGGAATATCTTTGAAAATTGAAATGCTAAAGTCGATTTACCTGATTCTGGTGTTGAAGATAACACTACTGGCGCAGAAGATATAATTCCACCACCAAGTAAAGCATCAAAATGTTGAATTCCAAAAGGCGTAATATACGGCTTTGGAGCTCTTGCAAAACCATAATCTCTTGTGATAATTGCATTAAATGCAGTTCCTAATTTTTCAGCATAGTCTACTGGAGCAGCTTCAAATTGTGATGAATCTAAATTAATTTGTGCTGATGTTTCTTCTTTTTTGGCTCTTGCCATATTTTACGTTTACGCCTCCATTTTCTAAAAACACGTTTTTATATTCATGCTAACTGCATGGGTGTTTTCTGTGTCACCCATCTTCTGCTGGTTTAATAACTTTGATCCTCCGAATATTAGGATCTGTGCTTAAATTTGGACTATCTTCATTAACATATTGAATAAATTCGGATACAATTTGATTTAAATCTATCTTTTCATCGTTAGATATATTCATCTAGCTTCACACCTTCGTCAAGATCTTCCTCTGATTCTTCAATATCTTTCTTGGAAGGTTTAGATTTTTTTACTTCTTTCTTGTCATCAGAATCTTCTTCGCTAGCAGAAACTTCATCCGATTCTAAGTCTAGATCATCTTCAAGATCTTCATCTTTCAATTGATCGACTTCAGGAGGAATTTCCTTTTCGAGTTCGGCAAGTTCTTCATCGGTCATATCAGCAGCATCAGTTCCATCTGCTTCACCACCTTCAGTACTACCGTCAATACCATCCTCCTCTTCATCTGCACCAAATTCTTCTATTGACATATCATCAACTTCATCAGGAATTTCATTCTCTAATGCATCTAATTCTTCCTGAGTCATATCATCTTCTTCCCTTTCGCCCATATTATTCACCTCATCCTCAAATTCTTCTGGATCAATTCGTCTAACTACTATAATTCTTTTAATAGATATCGGATTATTATATTTGTCACTACTTAGCGCATTAATAACTCGACTTCCAGACGGCATTTCAGAATTTCCGGCCCTTGTAATGGAAATCATAGAATAAAACTCCTCCTTACAACTTATACTCTGGGTCATTAGTTAATGAATTCTTGATAGTGGCACTCCCACCTTTTCCAAGAGTTGACATAGCACTTCCCAGTTTCTCAAAAAATGTGACAAGATCTCCCTCACCACCTTTAATAGCTTCATCAAGTTTACGAATATCAATTGCGATGAGTTTAATTTTACCTACAATAACATCATCAATCTCTTTATGATAATTATATTTTATACTCTCTATCTTTGCAATAGAATCGAATATTTTTGTCAAGAGTTCAATATTTGTTCTTAACGAGGCATAATATTTCGCTCTTTTCGTAGCGTCAGTTTCTGCTAATGCAAGATTTTCAATCTGCCGGTTAGCATTCTCTAAAGATAGTTTGTGTGAAGTAAGATCTGTAACAAATCTGTCTAAATGGTCAATTTGTGATTCCAAATTATTTTGTCGACCAACAAGTTCAGTTTGGATCTCTGTCTTCGATATAGGATTATTTTCTGCTGCCACTTTATTGCCCCCAATTTTCTACGTCTTTACTTCATTAACACATATTCTGACAAATTTTTTTAGTTGTTCAATAAAGCTTATCTGATCAATTCTGACATTAGTTAAAGTCATTAAATTGATATATTCGCCGCTTAAAACTAATCCAACAAAATTATCTGCTATCCTAGTTAATATAGGCTGTAAATAACCATCAGAAAAAACATTTTTAAATGGGTATGATAGTTCATCAAGTACTACAGATTTAACCAATTCTGGCTTAATTAACATTTCATTATAAGGTTTAGCTCTTGGATTAGCAATATGAACACACTTTAATAGTTTAAATATGGTTGGTAATTTTCTTATTTTTTCAATTGTTTCTTCATTAACTAAATCATCATTATATACCTTGATTAACTTATATTCTGGATTAGTTACTTTGTATATTGATTTCGTTTTATTACAAGCCGACATGTATACATCTTGAAATTCATTATTTATTATAACATTCTTAAATATTCTATAGTTCATACCTAATTGAATATATATCGGCGAGAGCTTATAATATTTATCTACTTGAAGATTATATAAAACTCCTTTATAAAGATTCAGTCGAGTTGATGAATTTGATGTACTTAATACATTTTCAATGTTCCAAAAATTGGTATATACTTTGCTAGTATCTTGCTTCTTCATAAAATAGAAATGAAATATACTAGAAAATACACCTCTGTAAAATACATCTATTTGTCCAACTGATAAAGGATCAAATTTCTTCAAACCATTTCCAAGAAACTCTAAAAGAATATTATGTTTAATAACATCTTGATCTAAATAAAAAGAATTAACATAAACATTTACTAATTTCTCAGAACCTCGTCTTATACGTTCATAGACATTTCTAATAGTTGCTTGTAAAAATTTCCGAGTATCTGGAAGATATTGCTGTAGAATGTATATTAAATAAGGAAATAATATTCTTGAACGAAACTGAATATTAGACATTTTTAATATATTTGTGTTATATGCGGACAGAGCATTTACTGTTTGATATAAAAGATATAATCCTTTAACAGTTGCCGATCGCGTATTGAGTTGCAAAAAATGATGGCGTTTCAAATCTTCCCAATATTGATCAATCATCTTCGAGTCGATTACAATGCTTTCACTCTTCGATGCTCTCTCAAATGCATCATAACCGTACCGATGCAAAAGCTTATAAGAAATATCCAAATCTGAAGATGTTTGCTCTTCCACTTCTTCTATACTTTCCAGATACACTATGCCTCCTTTCTACAACTAAAATATGAAAAGAGAGATCTCTTTACTAATATAATATTTCTATATAAAATTAGAAGTTGAAAGGAAAAAATGTTTTTACGGTTTTTTATATTTTTCTTTTAAGTTCGTTCCTTTGTAATATATGTTTCTTCCTAATGTAAGAGTTCTATCATCAATTCCTTTACCAATTTTTCCACCCATTTTCACAATTCCAGTAGCAAGATTTCTACCACCTACTACAATTCCTTTTCCAGCACTTTCTAGACCAGCACCAACATAAGGAGCTGATACTTTTCTCGCTACCTTATAACCTTCACCAAGTTTAGTTCCAACCCACCCAGCAACTTTATCAAGTGTCTTACCTTCAGTAAGTAAATTAGCAGCTATAACAAGACCAAAAGTATTTTTATCCATAGAGTTATACCTCAGCTTTATTATTTTCAGAATTGAAAGTTTCAATACCTTCATCTCGAATAAGAAGATTGCTATCTTTCATAATTGGCCATTTTCTATTATCATCAACACTAAATGTTGATCTTGGGGTCTTCTCGCCCCAATTATGTATAGCATAGAAGAACATTTCTTGTAGCGCTATCATA
>Ga0172369_10003729_pt1 | contig 19825 bp, 10 predicted proteins | sample LakKiv25m_FD_114539 | JGI IMG/M metagenome (GOLD analysis project Ga0172369, IMG submission 114539) | Freshwater microbial communities from Kabuno Bay, South-Kivu, Congo - kab_022012_11.25m | ecosystem: Environmental > Aquatic > Freshwater > Lake | place: Democratic Republic of the Congo...
CATTCCGAACTTGGTTCGGAATCCAGCGCCTTTGCTTTTTGTGCGCTTTTTAATGCACTGGATGCTGAAACAAGTTCAGCATGACCATTTACGGAAGGTTTTGGATAATGCTAAAATGATACGAATCTTCAAATAAATTTATGAATTAGTCAGGTTAGTAACAGTTGCAGGAAAATATAACAGTTTCCGCTTCGGCAGGAGAATAGGGTTGGATGAGAAAGCGTTCAATGCCCCAGCTTTTCAGGCGCTCGATATGCCGGTTGAAATAGTAGGGAGCAGTGATGATAAAGTGAGTCAAAGGAATACTGTTTTTGACTTTTGTCAAAACGCTAAATTCGTTTTCGTCAAATCTGAGGAATTGATAGACGATTTGTGAATAGCTATTCGAAGCGGCGATAGTTTTTTCCGCATCGGTTATACTGGTTTTATGTATGGAAAATCCCCACCTGGTGAGAAAATCTTCCAGTATTTCACCATTGATGTCGTACATATTGATGAAGAGAATTAATTTGTTCTTACCGGAGGTTTCCTTATTCATAAAGTCTCCTTAAATAACAATTATCCTCGTTTAAAAAAGTCTTTTTGTATGCTTGAAATAGTAAGTCTAATAAAAGCAATGGATTTTGGCTTTCCAGTCTGTCCGACAATGCTCTAAATTTGTCATTCCCGCTTGCCAGTTTGTCTGAGAAAGCTCCGAACTTGTCAATCCGGCGAAAGCCGGAAACCAGTACTTTTGTTTTTGTCTCTAATTTACAAGTAGTTGGTGTCGACTGCGGAGAGTCGACACCACGCTTTTTTGCGGTTTTTCACATTTTCGGACAAACTGTTTCGCGGGAAACACAATTTAGGTAAGATATTTTCAATATCAAGCTTAATCCCAAGACACTTTACTAGTCAAAAACCTCGCCACTCGCCTCTCGCAGTTATAGCAGTTCTAAAAAGTCTTTTCACATGTTTAGGCAGGGACAGAACAGTGTTCTGTCCCTACAATCGGAAAATATTAATTAGAACGGGTATAAATATAAAATGGCTCTTCGCTGTTTTGTATGGGTAGTCTTTCCTTAACGATTAGACCAGTCCCATTTAATTTAACCTTTGGTAGGCGGGAGGCTCGTCCCCCCGCACGATTTGTCGGGGGACAAGCCCCCGACCTACCTCAACAAAGTTATTCCATTAGATTAGCATTACCCACACGAAATAGCGAAGAACCTATAAAATCAGTGTTCCGGCTTCACCTCCCTCAAGCCGGAACACTCGATAAGGTCGATCTGTTTGCACTATATAGTGCAATCATAAGGCCAAAAAAAGCCGCTTACTAGGTTTAGTGTAAGCGGCTGATTTATATGACAATAGAATGATGATCCGGATTTACAATTAATTCAAGGTGTCAGTATATCGACAATAGTGTCGAAATACCGACAGTCAATACCTTTAAAATTTATTTGTTAGTATTCTGGAACATTGGTAATTTGGTAATTTGGGAATGACGCTTTGCCTAAAGTCAAATGTATTGACAAGTTATTAATCAGGCCTTTTTATATTTTGCATCGTGTTCAGTTCCAAATCTGATAAAAAAAGGCTGGATTCCCGCTTTCGCGGGAATGACAGTACCGGGATTTGAGCATAATTCATAAGGTTGAAATGTAAAATATTTTTCGCTCGGATTAATAAGTTTTATTATAATTGAGGGGATTGCTTCTCCCGGCGGGATCGCAATGACGCTATGGATGTGTTATAACCTAAAACAGCAGTACATCTAAAGTCCATAGTCCAGAAACCAACGACTAACGACTAACGACTTTCACTGCTTGCCCGGTCAGGATACTTTATATTTATCCATCATCGAATAAAAAGAAGTGCGTTTGATGCCCATCATATCTGCGGCCAAAGTTTTATTTTCCTTCGATTTCGCTAAACAGTATTTAATCAACGCACGGATTACATCATGCAGTTTAGGGCTGCCGCCAAGGTCGATACTGTCCGTTTCCATGGCGGGGGAGGACATTGCCATCAGGTCTTCTTTGTCGATAAGGTTGTTTTTTACGCGCAGGGCACAGCATTCGAGGAGGTTTTCCAATTGGCGGACATTGCCGGGCCAAGGCATTGTTTTCAACAGTTCAATAGCTTGTGGAGTAACGCCTTCAATGTATTTATTGTGTTTTTCCGAAAATTTTTTAATCAGATGGGCGGTTAACGATTCCATGTCTTCCGGATGGTTTCGCAGAGGGGGCATTTTCAGTTCGAAGACTTTGATGCGATAATAAAGATCTTTGCGGAATTTCCCCGCCGCTTCATCCGAAGTCAGATGGTGATTGGTGGCGGTGATAAGTCGAAAATCCGATACTATATTCTTATTGGAGCCGACTTTTTGAAACTGTTTATCCTGAATAACATTTAGCAGTTTGACTTGTAATTCCAGCGGAATATCGCCGATTTCATCGAGAAATATGGTAGCGCCGTGGGCTAATTCGAAACTCCCGGTGCGGTTAGCCACCGCTCCGGTAAAAGCTCCCACAATATGCCCGAAAAGCGCGCTTTCGATAAGCTCTTTGGGCAAGGCGGCGATATTGACTTTAATCAAAGGCTTATGGCGGCGGGCGCTGAAATGGTGGATAAGCTGGGCGGCGTTTTCTTTGCCGACGCCGCTTTCTCCGGTTATTAAAATAGAAGCGTCGTGCGCGGCAAATTCTTTTATCTGCCGGTGAACTTCAGACATAACCGGGGAATTTCCAACCAGCCGATATCTTTCGACCGCTTCGCTCGATTTACGGTTCAGGGCATCAGTCAGTTTGAGGTTTTCTTGAGCAAATGACTGCTTTTCGAATTCCTTACGGATGACTAAGAGCAGATTGTCCGGTTTATCGGTTTTTTCCAGATAATCGACGGCGCCGATTTTCATCGAGCCGACCGCGCTGGGAACATCGGCGTAACCGGTGCGGATGATGATGGCGGTTTGGGGAAATTTGGCGCGGTAGATTTTGGCTAATTCCAATCCGTTCATACCTGGAAGTCTGATGTCGATGATGGCCAGATGGCAATTTTGCCCGCTTTCCAGCTGTTCCAAAGCTTTTTCCGCGGTTTCTACCGGCAAAACGGAATAACCTTTTTGTTCGAGCAGGTCGGTCAGGGATTCCAGGTGTTTGCGGTTATCTTCGACGACTTGAATGATATATTTGTCGGACATAATCATTGTGTAAGGGGGAGAATAATGCTGAATTTTGTTCCGCGGGCGATCTGACTTTCTACTTTGATTTCGCCGCCGGATTTTTTTACCAGATTATAGGCGATCCACAATCCTAAACCGGTGCCGCCGCTTTCGGTTTTGCGGGTATAAAAGGGGATGAATATATTAGCTAATTCGGCTTCGCTTATACCTACGCCGGTATCTTCAATGAAGATTTCCACGGCTTCTTGCGGAGGCGCCAAATGTGAAAAGCGGTAGTTCGGCGAGGTTATGACGCCAATAGTTAAATTGCCGCCGGAAGGCATCGCTTCGATGGAATTGGTGAGGATATTGTTGATAGTTTGAGTCAATGCGGTGGAAGAAACGCTAATTTCAATCCTTTTGTCATAGGCTCTGAACAATTCGATTTTATTCTCGATTAAAGACCGTTCCAGCAGACTGAGGATGCGGTCTAAAAGCGAACCGATATTTACGGTTTCGCTGATGGTTTCAGCAGCAGAACCTTTAGAAACGGCGACCAGATTGTCGATAATATCTTTACTCAGTTTAATTTCCGATTCGATGAAATCCAGATGTTTGGCGACTTTCGGCGGAGGAACGGAAAGTTCACCTTTGATGAAACAAGTGGAGTTAAAGATGGTGCCCAGAGGATTTTTAAGTTCGTGCGCCACTCCGGCGGCCATCAAGCCCAAAGAGATCATCTTTTCATTCTGTGTTTTCATCGCTTCCAGTTCACGTTTTTGCGTATTATCCCGGCAGACAATTTGGAAACAGGATTTATCCTGATAGCGGACTTTTCCGATAGTGACATCGACAATTTTCAGGTTGCCGTTTCGGGGGTGCAATTTGCATTCGCAAGCGCCTTTCCGAAATACTTCGGAATTTTCCAGAGAAATGTAATTGTGAATGGATTTGCCGATTAGCTCTGATTTTGCGAATTCGGTCAATATTTCAGCTTGCCGGTTAGAATCTAAGATCAGGAGTGATTCGGCGTCGATGATGAAAATTGCCTCCCGAGATTGTTCGAATAGGTTTTTATACATTGCTTCTGAAGCCTGCAATTCCGCCGTTCTTTGCGCCACCATATCTTCAAGCTTGTTGGAATAAACTGCCAGCTGATCCTTCGCCTGCTGAAGGCGGGCGCGGATGACCATCAGGGCAATAAGCAGCGAGCCCAGTATCAAGAAAAAGGAGGCTATGACGATGAAGACGATCTTGACAATAGTCTGGATTTCAGGTAATGTATACATGGGATGGAGATAATCCAAAGTAAGAAGAATAACCGCAATGAGTATAAGGTGATTTCAAAATTCGTAAAAATATCGATATAGGTGGGGATAGTAAGTAAAACCTGCAAAACCGAATGGAGGCATAAAACAAAGAAAACAAAGAATTTCTCCATATTTTGAAAAAAAGTCCCTTTTAGCGCAATGTTAATAATGACGATCAAAGAAACAGAGAAAATGACAATCTGACAGTATAGATCGAAAATATTCATATCATCATAGCGCCAATTGGAGATGGAAATCAAAATACCTGTGGTTAGATAAGCTGTAACGATAATAAAAAGAATGATTTGTCTGATCCAATTAGGTTTATGAAAGAGAAAAGATATTGCGCCATAAGTTTCAATTAGAAGCACTAATCCCCAGGCAATTAAATATACGATAGGGCTGTCACGAAAAATTATACAGATAAGCCCGTTAATTACAAAGGTATACGAGACTGCTGCCGCATACACGCCGGGCTGAGGATGGTTGAAAGAAATATCCCGAAAGTAAAAAAGCGGATATAAAGGCAGGCGGTAAGAATCTTTCAGGTGGAATCCACAGGTTTTCCGATACCATAATATATAAGACAAAATTGCCAGGAAAGTCACGGAAAAATAGGTAAAAAAATCTTTCATAGACGGCCTCTATATTGAGTGAAATTTCGGAGTTTTGCATTGGCATCAAGCACTAGGCATTTGGCATTGGGTATTAGTAAATGCAAACACAAGCGACAGAATTTTGGGAATTAAGATGGGGTGGTAATACTGCTGCCAAATCGAATTACGGATTAGTTCAATCGATTAATATAGCAAGATTAGGCAAAATGTCAAATAATTGAGGATTTCTCCGCCAGAGTAAAGCAAGATAGGTGTCAGGCGAGGGCGCCTGACACCACAACATAAATAATACGGTTCTCGGAAATGCGGAGGATGTTGAAGATTTGCATTTCCGTCTTTTACGGAGTACTTTTATAATGAATTTGGGAAAATCGAATCAATGAAGCGGTCGATGGAATTAATAATGAATTATAGAGTGTGCGTATTACAGCCGGAGATTTTTCCCGGCCGGACGGAAGAGAATTTAGCCGCAATCGATAAGTTAGCGGGGGAAGCGGCGGAAAACGGCGGCCTCGATTTGCTCTTGCTGCCGGAAAATTTTGTATTGTGGGGACCCAATCGTAAGCGGCAGAACAATCCTGAAGTGATTATCGAATTTTTGCGGGATTTGGCGCGGAAATACCGCTGCAATTTGATTGGAGGCAGTTTTCACCATCATCATAAATCCGGCAAGTATCTGAATACCTGCTATATTTTCAACCGGGAAGGGAATTTGTTGGGGGAGTATTACAAGCGGGAACTTTTTCACCGGGAAATCGAACAGGGAGTAGACCGGGGAGATAGGTCGACGGTAGTGGAGATTGAAGGCTGGCGGATCGGAGTGTTGATTTGCGCGGACTTGTGGTATCCGGAATTATGCCGGGAACTGTTGGACAAAACTGATATAATCGCGGTGCCGGTTCAATCGGTAGTGCGGAATGCGGCTTATCAGGTCTATGGCCGGCGGGTATGGCACGCTTTGGCGATGACGCGGTCGCAGGAGAATTCCATCATCGTAATGGCGGCGGATCATCCGGCGCTGAACCGGTTCCCCTACGCCGGAGGGGGAAGTTCGATTTGCGATCCATCGGCGGCGGGAGAAGAAAGCGGGATGGCGAATATCCAATTGATCTTGGATGAAGGTAAGGCGGGAGCGATTACGGCGGAAGTTGATAAAACCAAGTTGGAAGAATTCCGCAGATATCGAAGGTCGAGGGGATTGTTACCGTTTAAAAACGGCGATTAAGGAAAAATTTTATCGATGATTGAAAAAACACTTGACAGAAAGAGAAAAATTGCTTATATTAATATTGCAGATGTTAGAATTTCATTTTTTTGTATTTAGGAATATATTTTTCGAATAAAAACAAATTTCATGGCGGGTTGAGTAAAATAACGATTTAGCTTCCGCGAAATTGCTGTGGCGGATTTTTCCAGCGATGGGGTGATGATGGAAGCTTCATATCTTTCATTCTTGAGTAATCCGGCGGGTATGGGTAACAATATAAACGCCGGATTTTTACATTTATTTTACTTAAGCTTGTTATAAATAAACTTGGATGTAGACAAGTATGCCAGTCGAGAAAAGTGTTCAAGTGAGCAACTGTTCAAGCGGACAATTGAAAGGCAAAAGCAGCCTGGGGTAAAGTCGTCCTACTCTGTAGAAGAACAGGAAAAAGCGCCATTTTCGGACTATGTAAAATATTTTAAGGTTTCAAAATCATTTTCGCTTACAAATACTTGACATTTTCCCAAAAATTGTTAAAATAGTATTAATGAGATAAAATAAGAGTATTTCCAGAAGCCGATGGTTATCGTGAATTAGTTATTTACCCGGTATTAATGTTCTTTTCAGCGGCAGGAGCAGAACGATGCGGTTTTTACTAACCTGATTTTAATCCTATTCGGCTTGCTCCTTCGAACAGTTGTTATTGGAAGTATTAGCCTCATATTTAAACCGCGGCTGCGGTAACATTGGAATAAATCACCAATAATTATAAATATTAGGAGAGAAGCAATGAGGGCTAACAAGTTTCTTCTGACGGCTTTCGTTCTCCTGATTTCCACCACATTTGTGTTTGCCGGAATCACCGGGAAATTATCCGGGCGGGTAGTGGAAAAAGGGACAGGCGATCCATTGCCGGGCGCCAATGTGGTGGTGGAAGGAACTACTTTAGGCTCCACTACCGATTTGGACGGGTTTTATTTTATATTGAATGTGCCTGTCGGAGTCCACACCGTCAAAGCCTCGATGGTCGGTTATGTTTTGACGAAGGTCGAGCAGGTAGTTGTAACTTCGGACTTGACCACTCATCAGGATTTTACTCTGACCCAGGCGACGCTGGATTTGGAGGAAGTGGTAATCACAGCGGAAAAGCCGATGATCCAGAAGGATGTCACGGCTTCGCGGACGATCAAGACCGGCGACGATATGATGGCAATGCCGGTGGACAATGTAATTGAAGTAGTTGGTTTGACCGCAGGTGTAGTTGGACAGAATTTCCGCGGCGGGCGGGCGACGGAAGTGACTTATTTGGTGGACGGCGCTTCGATTATGGATCCGGTCGCCGGAACTTTACGCGGTTCGGTGCCCTCGGATGCGGTGGAAGAATTGTCCACGGAGACCGGCGGATTTTCCGCGGAATATGGCAACGCTCAGTCCGGGGTAGTGTCGATGGTGATGAAGGAAGGCGGTGAGAAGCTTTCCGGTTCATTGCGTTACAAGACCAACAGTTTCGGGTCGGACGAGTATATTGTTCACGAGCAGCTGAATAATATTCAGGCGACATTAGGCGGGCCTATTCCCTTTACCAAGACGCATTTGCCGGGATTAGGAATGAAATTTTTCGGCGCTTTCGAGTATTTCGATACCCAGGGTATCCTTCCTCACGAAGACTCCACAGGTTATTCCTACAGCGGTAAAATCACTTATAATCTCACCGAAAAGCATAAACTTACCTTAAGCGGTTTTTGGACCGACCAGAATTATGACGATTATCGTCATTTGTGGAGTAATACCACTTATGAGGATCAATGGTTCGCCAACAACTCCTTCTTTAACAATCCCGCCAATTTTTCCGATAATCAAAGCTGGGTAGGAAACGGTATTCTCAACACGGAAGATTTAAATCATAACGGAGTGCTGGACGCCGGGGAAGATATAAACGGAGATGGTTACATTCAATCCGAAGATTTGAATCATGATTATGGCTTAAGCTCTTTCGATATGCTGGAAAGCACGCCCTATTTTGAACGGACGACGAATAAAATATCTTTAAAATGGACGCATCAGATAAGTTCACGGACATTCTACGAATTCCAGGTCGACCGGTTCTATACCGATTTCTTCCAGAACATCAATGAGAATATCAATGAAGATATGAATGGCAACGGGATATTGGATTTGGAGAATTCCATCCCTTATCAGTATTTGACATCGTATCTGGATACTTTATCCGGCGATTATAATTATTATTTCGACAATCCGGCAAATCCCAATTCTTTCTGGGTGGATTATAACGGCAACGGAGTGCAGGATGATGAGGATTTGAATCATAACGGCGGCTGGGATTGGGCGAACGATAACGGTCAGACCGATTTATATTATGATAACGACAATGATGGTTTTATCGACGCTTCCAGCGAGGATGTGAACGGCAATGGCGTATTGGATCCTTGGGAAGACTTCATTGATCCGGTTACTCAAGAAGGTAACGGCATACTAGATTACGATGTAATGCCTTGGGAAGATATGCCGTCGCCTCCGCCGGACATCAAAGACGCCGATGGATTTTTCCAATATGCCAGCGGCACCGGTTTTTATCGTATCCGCTGGAACAACTACGACCGCACCAAATGGCATTATAAGGCGACTTTATTTTCTCAGATTGATATGCATCATCAGATCAAGACCGGGGTGGAAGTGGATTATCTGAACATATTTTCCCATGATGTCGATTTCGCTTCGGGCGGCAATGTCTACGGTCAGAATTACGAAGTCGATCCTCGGCAGTATGGAGCGTTTATTGAAGACAAGATGGAATTTGAAGGGATGATTGTGAAATTGGGACTGCGGTTCGACAGGTTCGACGCCAATTACGGCAAGTATCCGGAAGACATTAACGATCCGGTGATTGATCCGTCATTAGGCGGGGAGATAAAAAATCCGGTGGATGTGCCCCCTCAGAACTATATTTCGCCGAGGTTTTCGGTATCGTTCCCCTTCTCCAACAAGGATAAGCTGCGTTTCACCTATGATAAGTATTTCCAGATGCCGATTTTAGCCAGAGCATTCACCAATCTGAATTTCGATTTTACCGGCGCTTTTCCTTTGATTGGCAATCCCGGCATCGAACCGGAACGGACGACTTTGTATGAAGTGGGCTGGGAACATCTGATTACCGAGGATTTGGCTTTTGAAGCGGTCGGTTTCTATAAAGATATTACCGGATTGACGGATACCAAGCAGGTATTCTATACAGTGGCGGATTGGTACGGTCTGTATATCAATACGGATTATGGCAATGTCCGCGGCTTCGAACTCAATCTGGACAAGCGGGGATTATGGTTATCCGGGTCGATTAATTATACTTATTCGGTGGCCAAAGGCAAATCTTCTTCAGTGCGGCAGAATTATGAAACGGTTTGGGCGAACAACCTGATACCTACCACCGAGCAGTATTTGGATTGGGATCAGCGGCACACCATCAATGGGAATGTTATGTTCAGGATCCCCCGGGGCTCGAAGCGTTTTGGGATATTCCAGGATTCCGGCATCAATTTAATCGGTCAGTATGGTTCCGGTCTGCCGTTCAGTTTCGATCCGACCGCCGGGCGCGAAGTGGTGGTCAACAACTTGAGACTGCCCTGGACACTCAACTTCGACCTGAGAGTGGATAAGCGCTTCCTTATCAGCGAAAAGACGAGTCTGCTGGCTTATCTGCAGATTGATAATCTTTTAGATCGGAATAATGTCAACGCCGTATATTTCCAGGCTAACGGCAACGACAGTACTATAGACCCGGCTTGGTATGTGCAATGGCAGGGCGGGGGAGATTTGGACGGAGAATACGACGATCCCGAAGTGTATCTGCCCGGGCGGACCATGCGCGTTGGTATGGCGCTGGATTTTTAAAGCGATATATGATATATGATATATGATATATGATATATGATATATGATTTAAAAGCAGAAGCCAAATATGAAACGCTGGTAAAGAATTTTTCCAGAATTAATCACCAGCAGTGATATTTAAATTGTAATAATTCTCCTTTATTCATAAAATCCTCAAAGGAGGAAAACAGTGAAGAAATCTTTGATCATAGTTCTATCGTTGATGATAGTTTTTGTGTGTATTTCCCTTGGCGAAGTTCAGTACAAGGGCGCGGTACCGCAGAATCCGTCGATCAGCGCCAGACCTATTAAACAATATAAAGTGCACAATGTGGGCAACATTTGGTCGGCCACTTCGAATTTTGGCAATTACGGAGAACCTAACTTTGCCTTACCTTCGGGGGAATGGCCGGCGGGCTCAGAGCAATATTATATTTGGGAGGGGAGGTTCTGGATTGGAGCCTTGGTGGGGGGGACAATGCTTTGTTCTCATGCGGATTACGGAGATTACGAATTCCTGCCAACCGAGGGTTCGGTATTTACTTTAGGCGCGGACAAGTCAATTCAGGACAGCTGGGTAACTTTCGATGATAATCACAGCACCATGGGCAGTCATACTCCTATCGGAGTAAAGGTAATGCAGCGGGGATTGACTTGGAGTATGCCGGACTACTACAATTTTATCGCCTACGAGTATTCCATCGTAAACATCAGCGGGGGGGTTTTGAATGGTGTAGTTGCGGGCTGGATTTTCGACAACGATGTGGCGGCGGGCCCGGGCGGTGATACGGACCAAGCCAATATCGACGATTTAGTGGATTATGATGGCATCACCGGCGGTTCCGAAACTAATCCATACAAGTACGATCTGGTAGAGAATTACGATTATGATTTGGACGGAGAATTACAGGGTTATGATGAATGGGGCTGGCCCTACGGGAAATCGGATTTTCGTCAGGGCGTGGCGCTTAATCCCAATTACGATCCGTCAGGAGTGGTTCCTGACGGAGTGTGGGATGAATATCAGGTTTTTGTCGATGCAATGGGTCCGGTAATTTACAGGAATAATCCTTCGACCGAACCTTTGACTATGGCGAATGGAGATACTTTGCACGGCTGGCTGATCCCCCGCAATATGTCCTATATTTATGATTCGGATTATTCTTCTTCGGCGGAAAATGATGCGGGTGAAAGGACTTTGACTTATCCGGGCAATGCGGGTTATATCGGCGGGCGGTTAATCTGGTCAGATTATTTTACCGATCGGTTCGCCGGCGGCGAAATTAACGCTGATGCGGGAATTCAAGGCGGCTATATGGAAGCGCCGGAAGATACCGTAATCCGCAATTACGCTCACCAATGGTGGAATTGGAATTCCGACCCGGGCAGCGATGTGGAAAAATATCAATATTTGACAGCGACGCACTCGTTTTCTATGGGAATGAAGTTTCTGCCGCATCCGTTTGACTATCAGGCTGGCGCTCCGGTATTTGATTATCGTTATCTGCAAAGCACCGGATTGTTTGACAATTGGGCTGACGGGGATACTATCAAGTTAGTCTATGTGGTCGCCTGTGGTCTGGGTTTGGAAGGGATTCGGACTGCGGTAGATAATGCGATGTACGCTTATTACAGCGGTTCCGAATGGTCTAATCCTGCCAGTCCGTCGTCATTTTCCGACGATGTTCATTGGCAGCTGCCGATACCTCCGCAAATCCCCAGTTTGACCTATAGTCCGGGCGACCGGCAGATACAGCTGGTTTGGGATAAATCGGCGGAAACGGCAATTGACGCCTTTGTCGGGGGGCCTGATTTCGAAGGCTATAAAATATACCGGTCAAAGTATAGCGCATCGGCCTGGGGCGATCCCATTTTCGCCTGCGACAATTTAGCGGGGCCGGTGTATATCACTAATACCGACGGCGACACTTTAAATCCCGGCAATCCGGTGGATTTACCGCATATCGATGGGGTATGGAATTCGCTGATAACCAATGGAATGACATATAACGACCATACTTTCATCGACCGCGGTGGAATCAATCCCTGGGGCGAGACCATCGAACAGCCGATTAACGGAATACCCTATTTCTATACGGTAGTCGCTTATGATCCCGATAAAACCACCACTTTAGGTTTGGGCAGTATCGAATCATCCAAGAGCAATTATAAGAAGACACCCAATGGCGCGCCGGATGCAGTCATCCCTCATTTTCAGGTACCGGTGGACGCCGATGATTTATCGAAGGTGAATGTGGTGCCTAATCCTTATAAAGCGACCAATTTATTCGAACCGCGCTATGAAGATGTGATTATGTTCACCAATTTACCGGCGCAATGCAAAATCTCGATTTACACTTTAACCGGCGATTTGGTACGAGAAATCTATCATAACGATGCGGACTACGGCGATGAAACCTGGGATTTGATTTCGCGGAACGAGCAGTCGGTGGTGTCCGGGCTGTATCTGTATGTGGTAGAGACAGCCAACAAGAAAAAAGTCGGCAAGATGCTGATTATCAGATAGGAATTAGGAATTAGGGATTAGGGAAAAAGTTAACGAGACAAATGTTGGATTGAAATCCGATATTTCATCAACGAATAATAATTAATTATATAAAGGAGACTCGATAATGCGCAAATTATGGGTCTTGATTTTGCTCCTGCCGATACTTGCTTTGGGACAAGATTTTGCCAAGGTTGGTACAGTAGGCGCGCAGTTTTTGAAAATCAGTATCGGAGCCCGCGGCGCCGGAATGGGCGGAGCTTTTGAAGGAGTGGCGAACGATGTAAGTTCGATGTTCTACAATCCGTCGGGATTGGTGTATGTGCAGGGAACCAGTGTGTTTGTTTCTCACACAGCCTGGATGGCGGATATGGGTTTTGAAGCGCTTGGGATCGCTAAAAATATTCCCGATTTCGGCGTAGTGGGGATTGGAATGGGATATTTAGGTTCGGGCGATATCGAACGGACGACGGTGGAAAATCCTGACGGCGGAATCGGCAATTTCAGCACGGAGCATTGGTTCGCCAGCGTATCGGTAGCCCGGCGGCTGACGGATAAATTTTCCGTGGGCGGCAATGTGAAATTCATCCGCGAGCGATTGGACGATGAGAGTTCCAACGCTTGGGCGACGGATTTGGGCGTGCACTATATGACGGGATTTAAGAGCTTGAGGCTGGCAATGTCGGTGCGCAATTTCGGGCCGGAGATTCAATTATCCGGAACTTATTACGATTTGGATAATGGACAACCTCTATCTACATCCTCAGAATACTTACCTTATCACTTCCCCTTGACCTTCAAGATTGGGATGGCGATGGAGTTGTATGAAGATACGGATTACCGGGTGACCGGCGCGGTGGATGTGGAACATCCCAATGACAATCTGGAACGGCTGCGCGGCGGGGTGGAAGGGGTAATTTGGCAGAAATTGGCGCTGCGGACTGGCTACGCCTACAATCATGACAGCGAGAGTTTAGCCTTCGGCGCCGGCTTCCTTTGGAATAACATGACGGTGGATTACAGTTATACCGATTACGGTGTCCTCGACTGGGTCCATCGCTTCGATTTCATCTTTAATCTCTAAGGGGCGGCGATGACAAAAAAATCCATAATACTGACAATTTTATTATTGAGCTGGTGTTCAATATCCTTAGCGGCGGCACCCGATATTTCACAGGTGAGCTATAACGCCAATACCAACATTTTACGCATCGATTTCACCGGGAATATCTTCACCAGCGCCGCTATGTTCAACATCGGCGGCTTGAGTTTCGACGACGACAACGGCGGGGATAATCCCGATGTGGCTATGACCGGCGGCGTCATTTTAAACACCAGCGCTCAAAACACCTTTATCGAAATCGACCTGATTTACGAGGGTAACATCGGGACTTACACCGATGACCTTGGAGTAGTGCATTACACCTGGGGTATGGTGTATAATCCGGTGGAACAGCTGGAGGGAATGGAGAATAAGAGTTATTTAAAGCTAAAGGTGCGGGAATTGACCTATATAGGAGTCAATTACGATGCCAATGAAGACATAGGTTACGGGGAAATCCCCGCGCCGCCGGTGAATTACAGCGATGATACCAATCTGCCGCATTTGATTTATTCATTATATGACGCGGCGACTAATAATCTGATAGTCGCTTTCGACCGCGATATGCAGTGGGATGCGACGGAAGAAGATTTGATGTATTTCTGGATCGATACATTGGGATTGGAGCATCGCGATCCGGGCAATGGAGTGTTGAATGTGGGAGAGGACCGGAATTTCAACGGGGTACTGGATTTCGAACAGAATGTGACATTGACCGATATAATGATTTCCGACGCCAGCGGCGCCTCGATAGTATTTTCCAGCGGATTAGTTGTCGATCACGCCGACAACGATACATTGGAAATAGAACTTATTCTTGATGATTATAAGGGTGTAGAAAATTTGGATCCCGCCAGTTTGGCGATTTCTTTCCCGGCATATACATTTACCGATACATATTATAATCCGGTGGAAGCTGCGGACGAGTTTCCCGTGGCCTACCAGGCTGATGGGGATCCCTGTGAGGTGGACAGTGTGGATTACAATATGGGGACCAATGAATTGAAGGTATTCTTTTCCAATAATTTAAGCACGGATTATTACCAGGTTCCCAAATTTTCCTTTACTATCGATACAACTACGGTCGTTTTACAGTCAGCTTCCAGCACTCCGGTATTAAGCGCCAGCGGCAATATCAAAATTGTTCTGCTTAGCAGCGATCAAATGGCGGTGGAAGCATTGATCAATTCCCATCCCGGCAGCACGGTTTATTTGAATGCGGATGAATATGCGGTTTTGGACAACTTGGGGAATGGAAATGAGATTTCCAATAATGTTGCTTGCCATATCACGCCGGAGTCAGGCAATAACAAAGCGCCGGAAATCGATTCGGTGGCGTATTATGCGGAAACCAGCATATTAGAGGTAGTATTCGATGTGGGATTGAAAATAACCGAGGATTATGTCATCATCGAAGGTTTTTCACTGGTGAACAATGGCGATACATTGACATTTGCCAATTCCGTTTTAAGCAGCGGGAATCCCAATAATAAGACTATTTGGATTGCGGTGGATCCCATCGATGAATTAGGAATTGAATCTGTTATTGATAAAAACGCGTTCATTTTGTTATTGGACGCATTTTCGGTGTATCAGAATCCGAAATTGAACGGGAATTGGGCGGTAACTGCGGCGAACGCGATCCCGGTGACTTACCATTTCGATACTACTTCGCCGCTGCCGGATTATGTCAAATATAACAGCTCGCTTGAACAGATAGTAATGCATTTCAATGAGGCGATGTCGCTGAATGTGGATTGGAGTAAGTTCACTTTTGCGGGATTAAATCTTACCGGAATCGATGCGGAATACGGTACCGATCCATCGTATCTGATGCTGAATTTGACTTCCGGCGATATAGCCCAAATCGAAGGCTTGTCCGATGCGGATAAAGTGGAAGTAGGGATTAATATCTTACCCGGGGCGTTTGTCAATGCCGATGGTATGGATATCGACCTGCCATTTACCTCTTTTAAGGATAACGATACATTGACTAGTGGGACGGAGACAGCAGTTCCGTTAGTCGGAATCGGCCGGGATTTTTGGCTGATAAGTAAGGAAGCATTCCCCACGGTGGACCGGATAATTCCGGCGACTATCCGAAAAATTGGCGCGCACAGCGTAATCTATGTGGCGGACGATCAATGGCGGCCTTATAATGAAGTTGAGATGCCCGATGATGTATATGAAACTAATCATAATACGGTTCCTTTAACTACTGAAGAAGTGGATATAATCTATAACCACTTTGAGGGGACTCCGACGGTCGAAGGCGCTTACGGCAATATCAACGGTGTTTTTGCCGTGGGTAAAGCAGATAAAATCCCGGAAACAGTGAATATTCTGCTGTGCGATATCCGCGATGAGTACAGTCTTGGCCGTAACGACAGTAAAGACAGCTTTTGGATTGGTTCATTCTTCAACGATAACGATCAGTACAGCGAGTGGGAAGCGCAAGGCGAGTTCGACACCAATGAATTGGATTTGATTTATGTGGATACCTGGCCGCAGTTGTACAGCGATGCGGATAGCAGCTGGTATTGGTACGAATCCGGGACGACTTTGGAATGGCGGTTGAATCTGCCGGAAGGTCATCCGGCGAATCCGTCCTATACCGAGACCTTTATCCCGGTGACGGCGAAGAATGCGGTGGACAATGCATATACCAAGCTATTGTGCTACAAAGTCGATCCTTGGGAAAGCCAATGGATGGTGGAAGGCTTTGCTTCCCTCTCGGAATTTTTATTTGAAGGAGAAGCGAGTTTTTATGGCGCCGGCGATCCGACCACGCCGACCAGCGATGCGATAAAGAATTTTTCCACCGGATTAAAGACGCGGATCGATTTCTTCAATTCATATTTATTTGTGCTTTATATGTATGAGAAGTACGGCGGTTTGGATTTGATCAAGGAATTAGCCGTTCAGCCTTCGGTAGATATGGGTTCTATCGACATTGCCTTCGATTTGCTTTTAAATCAAGGAATCGGGACGCCGGCAATGCAGGAATTATGGGCAAATCATTCGTCGGAAGATGTTTTCAGCAATTACGCAGCAGCCTGCTTACTGGATACCAGCAATTCCTCGTTTGCGGTTACCGATCCAACTATAACCGATGACGAGAGGATGTTTTCTTTCGACAATGTCAATCTGCAGGGTGTGATCAGTACGAAGAATGCCACGGTAATGAAATGGAGTGAGACTTCAGGGCCGCCGCCTTATTACCTCAATCAGCAGCCCTGGTCCTTCAGCTACTACTATTCGACTTTTGCGCCGGGGGCGGGATTGACCAATCCGATGATTGCTGAGACGACGCCTTTGGGCAATACGGTTTCGATGGTGGATACGGCGAAAATCAATGTTTTAACGCCCTTCTCGGCCTTGAATTTCTATCAATTATGTCTGAAGAATGAAGCGGTTTCCACTATAAACGATCCTCATTTTTATTTTAACTATGCTCCCTATATGGAGAATTTTGGGAGCGTCAGTTTCCCGGTAAGCCCCAATCCCGACTGGACTTTCTATCATTATGAGGAGACTACATCCGGCATCCAGTCAGCAGGTGATTACAAGACCTTAGTTGTTGTCGGGGTATTGGGCGGCAGCGGCAAGATAACTAAAGAAGCGCTGCCTCCGGCTTTGGTGCAATTAAGCGTAGCTCAGAATCCCTTAGCTCCGGGAAGGTTCGATATTTATTTATTAGTATCGGATTTAGTCTGGGGCGATGGCAGTATCGGCAGTGATGTACCGCAATTGTGGTACGCTTTAGCGCCGGATACCAACGGTTCTTATGCGCCAATGACTCCCTATGTCTTCCAAGGGGCGTTCGGATATACCGATGATTTTAGTTTCTATAACACCTTTATCAATTTCAATGCTCAAGGGAATTATTCCATATCGGTGTTATTCTCCGATTTATCCGGCGACCAATATGAGTTAGGGCCGACAGTATATGCAGTGGATCATTTTGAACCGGGCAGCGGGGCATCGGTAGGTATCGAAGGAGCGTCTTGCCAGTTAGACGGCAATGCTTACGGTCAGCCGCTCTATCTCACGATGCAGAAAGTGGGATCCAATGCTGAAGCTGAAGAGGAACAATCGTTCCTCTATAACAGCATAATGTTTGAAGCGCCTCCGGTGGTCGAACGAACTGTGGTGGGGCCGGCCTACAATGTTGAACCGTCGGTGATGTTGAATGAACCGGCTTGGGTGACGCTGCCTTACGGAGATTATATTGGGAGCTTTAGTCCCAGTGAATTGGGAATCTACCTCTACCACGATGAACAGTGGGTATATTTAGGCGGCCAGCCCGATCCTTCGACACAAACGATAAAAGTCAGGGCGAAACAGCTTGGACTGCTGCAGATACAATCCGGGCCGCACCCGGCGACGCCGGTGGAATTAGCGGTGCCAACGCTGTATAAGCTGGAACAGAATTATCCCAATCCTTTCAATCCGACGACCACCATCAATTATCAGCTGCCTCGCAGCGGCAAAACGACCTTGCGGGTGTACGATATAACCGGACGCGAAGCAGCGGAATTGGTGAATGGATTTCAGGGCACCGGATTTTACAGTGTAAGATGGGATGGCAGCAGCAGCAGCGGCATTCCGGTAGCCAGCGGTGTGTATTTCTACCGTCTGGAATCAGGTAATTTCAACAAAACCAGTAAGATGATCTTCTTGAAGTAGATTTTTGGGAAGGGCGCTGTTGGATTCAAACAGCAGCGCCGTCTCTCTTCTAATCTCTATCAACAATTTAAATAAGTGTTTAAGTATGAACAAGGTAAAACAAACGGAGGATCGACCTATGGTCCCCAAGTTCAAGATAAGCATATATATCCTTTTTGCCGCGGCGATGCTTTTCATTTGGGGCTGCGAGCATTCCAGCGACGACATTCCCACCGGAGTGCCGGTCAATGTGGAAAGTTTGATCGAAACGGGGTGGGATAATTTTTCTTCCGGCAATTATGGTGAAGCGATCGATAATTTTCTCGAGGCTTCATCTCGGGATGCGGAAGCGATCGAAGCTTATTTGGGATTAGGCTGGAGTTATATGCGCGACGGTCAGTTCAATACAGCCAAATCGAAGATCGACGGTGTGTGGTCGCTGATGAGTTTGGGAGTGGTGACGGATCCGACAGAGATAGCCAGATACAGCGCGGAATCGTATGCTTGTTTAGCGGGAGTTTATACCGGATTGTATCCGGAAAATATTGCGGTCAACTGTCCTTTGGTAGTGTCTTATGTGGATTCCACATTATTAGTCGATGCTGATTTCGTGTTTACTTACGATGCCGATGTCGACCGGGAAAAGCTTTTGGTGAGTAAGGCTGATGCGCAGTTTGCGATGTCGGATTTTGCCGGCGCGCTTTACAGCATCAGCGAATTGGACAGCACGCTCATCAATAACAGCGCCATCGTGGAATATCATTCCGAGGAACCGTTTATCGTCGAAACGCTGTTCGATTCCACCACGGTCTTGGGTTATGGCAGATTGACTATACCGGGCGCTCAGCTCATCGATGTGATAATAGTTACCGACGATGCATTGACCAATTCCGCCGGTGGATTTCTGGAGTATACGGTCGCCGGATTTTCCACGGCCGGGACGCAGATAACCTTTTTCGGTGTCCCTGCGCCTCAGACCGGAAACTACTATCTAGTTACATACCGCAATGCCGTTGATTATGTAGAATTTATGGCGGAATTGCGGGAATTGATAGATTTGTATCGCGTAATTTATCTACCGATATGAGTCCATCTATAGTGTCTTCGACAGCCATCGATTCAGCCGGCACATTTTGATTTTTTTAGCTCCAAATTACGGAACACTGCTTTGTCGGAGATTACTTTTAAACAGAAAGAGCAATTTATTTTTAATTTTTGCTTTAGATTTTTGACTGTTAAGAATAAATTGATATATTATTAATGGTTCTTCGCTATTTCGTGTGGGTAATGCTAATCTAATGGAATAACTTTGTTGAGGTAGGTCGGGGGCTTGTCCCCCGACAAATCGTGCGGGGGGACGAGCCCCCCGCCTACCAAAGGTTAAA
>Ga0172369_10003735_pt1 | contig 19819 bp, 19 predicted proteins | sample LakKiv25m_FD_114539 | JGI IMG/M metagenome (GOLD analysis project Ga0172369, IMG submission 114539) | Freshwater microbial communities from Kabuno Bay, South-Kivu, Congo - kab_022012_11.25m | ecosystem: Environmental > Aquatic > Freshwater > Lake | place: Democratic Republic of the Congo...
CGGCCTGCCTCACGGGGACTGAGACACTGCCCCGACATCTACGGATGGCTGCAGTCAAGAATCTTCCCCAATGGACGAAAGTCTGAGGGAGCGACGCCGCGTGCAGGAAGAAGCTCTTCGGGGTGTAAACTGCTTTTGTACGGGAACAAGTTAATGAGTGTACCGTACGAATAAGCGCCCGCTAAACTCGTGCCAGCAGCGGCGGTAATACGAGTGGCGCAAGCGTTATCCGGTTTTATTGGGCGTAAAGGGTCCGCAGGCGGTCTTGTAAGTCCCGTGTTAAATCCTGGTGCTTAACATCAGGGCTGCGCGGGATACTATGAGACTTGAGGCTGGGAGAGGCCAGTGGAATTGCCGGTGTAGCGGTAAAATGCTTTAATATCGGCAGGAACACCAAATGCGAAGGCATCTGGCTAGAACAGTCCTGACGCTCAGGGACGAAAGCGTGGGGAGAGAAGCGGATTAGATACCCGCGTATTCCACGCCGTAAACGATGGATGCTAGGTATTGGGAGTGTCGACCCTCTCAGTGCCGTTTATTTTAGGTAACCCGTTAAGCATCCCGCCTGGGAAGTACGGCCGCAAGGCTAAAACTTAAAGGAATTGACGGGAGCCCGCACAAGCGGTGGAGCATGTGGTTTAATTCGACGATAAGCGAAGAACCTTACCAGGGCTTGACTTCTAGCGAACTTCCTGGAAACAGGAAGGTGCCCGCAAGGGAGCGCTAGGACAGGTGCTGCATGGTTGTCGTCAGCTCGTGTTGTGAAATGTCGGGTTAAGTCCTCGAACGAGCGCAACCCCCATCTTGTGTTGCATATCACAAGAAACTGCCCCGGTTAACGGGGAGGAAGGCGGGGATGACGTCAAATCAGCATGGCCCTCTGACGCCCTGGGCTACACACGTGCTACAATGGTCAGGTACAATAGGTTGCCAAGGCGCAAGCCGGAGCTAATCCTTTAAAACTGGCCCCAGTTCGGATTGGAGGCTGCAACTCGCCTCCATGAAGCCGGAATCGCTAGTAACCGCGCATCAGCCATGGTGCGGTGAATACGTTCTCGGGCTTTGTACACACAAATAAAATCGCCTGGCAGTTTATGAAGCTAAGTGGTTTAATTCCACTCCCCCGACGACCGTTTCGGGGCGTAGCGGCGGACAGTCAGCAATCGTGAGGTTGCTGGTGAAGGGTCCGGAGCCGCAAAGAGCAGTCCGAATACTTCAAGGGATGCATCGACCTATGGGTGGGTGGTGTGCATAGGGAAGATGTTTCAACAATCCTTTCGGAATGCTTGGAAGAGTTTCATAAATAAACCAGGGAGATCTCTAGGAAATGTAAGCGAATCTTACTAGAGAAGTCAGCAGCGTCATAGTAGCTCCGTGAAGAGCGGAGTGAAGGACAACACCTACTTACTATCGATTTATGCTTACGAGTGATTATATTGTAGGTCTTAGTGATGGAGAAGGAAGTTTTTGCGTTTACGTACGCAAACCAGAAAAGCAGACATGGCATACAAGAGTCGAATGCCATTACTACATCAAGTTAAGAGAGGATGATAAGCCGCTTCTTATGAAAGTGAAAAACTTTTTTAGATGCGGAAGAGTCGATTTTCAGAAAGAGTATCGTGAAAATCAACGAGATAATTATCGTTATCAAGTCTCAAGCCTTCGTGAATTGCGCGAGACAATTATTCCTTTCTTTGAGCGACACCCACTTCAGAGTAAAAGAAAAAAAGATTTTTCTTTGTTCTGTAAAATTGTGGAGCTAGTTGTTCGAAAAGATCATCACACATCAGAAGGACTGAAAAAAATTAATCGATTGAAGAATCGTATGCATCAGTAGGGCTCGCTGTATGCGGGAAATCCGCACGTACAGTGGGAACGCAAGTGAAGCTTTCAGTGCTTGCATTCGCCCGTCACGTCAAGAGAGTCGGGAATGCCTGAAGATGCCCGATCGGGTATCGAGGGCAGGTTCGATGATAAGGACGAAGTCGTAACAAGGCACCGGTAGCGGAAGCTGTCGGTGGATCACCTCCTTTCTAGGGAGAAAATAACATATGGTCGTCGGTTTCCTCTTTTGAGGAGACCGCGGAGTTGAACAGGTCTTTAATCGCTTTTATTTGGCAAGTATCAAAACATAAAAACAGCCCCCAAGGCTGTTTTTATGTTTGCAGTAGTATTTCTGACGCGCCGATATCGTTCCACCTATTGACATCATTGCGTATTTGTGCTATCGTTTTAATACAATAGAACAGTATATGGAAAAACAACTGACTACAAAACAGGCGACAGACCTATTTGAAGCGATTATATCGCTCAAATCTGGTAAAGAATGCAAGGCATTCTTGCGAGATGTTTGTACTCTATCCGAAATCGAAGCAATGATAGAACGTTTTCAAGTTGCCAAAATGGTAAAAAATAACGTCCCCTATCGGGAAATAAGTAAAAAAATCGGTTCAAGCACTGCCACCGTTACCCGTGTGGCTCATTGGCTCCATCATGGGATGGGCGGCTATGACCTTGTGCTTGACCGCATGAAATAATGTAGCTCAAGCACTTGAGGTTTTAGCCACCCGTTCAGCTGAACGGGCTTTTTAATTTTTATCAACCAAACAATGATTACTATGAACAAGATTCAACCAACAATTCTTAGAGGGACGCGCGATTTTCTACCGCAGGAAATGATGCGGCGGAATGCTGTCATGGAAATTATCCGTAAAGCATTTGAGCAATTCGGGTATTCTCCAATTGAAACGCCTATCCTGAATCCGGCTGAAACCATTTTAGGAAAATACGGCGAAGAAGGAGATCGCCTCACTTATTCTTTCAAAGATCGCGGCGACAGAAGCATCGCGTTGCCGTATGATTTGACAGTGCCATTTGCTCGTTTTGTTGCCGCTAATTATCAAGATTTGCCTATCCCTTTCAAACGTTATCAGATTCAGCGTGTTTGGCGCGCGGAAAAACCGCAAAAAGGCCGACTGCGTGAGTTTTACCAATGCGACATTGACATTATCGGCTCAAAGAGCCTCGTCTGCGAGGCAGAAATCGCAAAAATAATTGTCTTCGTGTTCGAACGGTTACGCATTACAAACATCACAATCAAGATAAATTCGAGGCGATTGATGAATACCGTCCTTCAAGCTTTTGGTGTTAATCAAGATAACAGTTTAGCCGTTATTCGTATCATTGATAAGCTCGCCAAAATCGGCAAAGAGGCCGTCATTTCTGAATTGCAGAATCTGGGTGTTAAAAACGCAGATGGACTCATCGCAACGCTTGCGCCAGAAGAAACAAATAAAAATACTCTCAAAAAAATCTCAAATTTTTGTCTTGCCGAATTAGAAGAATTTTTGTCCTATTGCCGTGAACTTGGCGTACCGGAGAGTAATCTGCAAATTGATCCTACATTAGCGAGAGGTCTTGATTATTATACCGGTCTCACGTTTGAGGTTGTAAGCCGAGACGCCGATTTTGGCTCCATCTGCGCCGGTGGTCGTTACGATAATCTTTGCGGCTTATTTTCCGACAAAGATTTTTCAGGGGTTGGAATTGCGTTTGGCTTTGAGCGGATAATGCTCTTACTCGAACAACTGAAAATCTCTGGCAATGGCGGTTCACCCTCGCAGGTTCTTGTGACGATTTTTGATGAAAATTCCGTAAAAGAGGCATTGCAAACATATAACAAACTCATTGAAGCCAACATGGCGGCTGAAATTTACTTTGAGCCGGACAAATTAGCGAAACAGTTCAAATTTGCCGGTAAAAAACAAATCCCTTTTGTTCTCATCCAAGGACCGGAAGAGCGGGGAAGGAAGGAAATCACCATTAAGCGGCTCCAAAATGGCAAACAAAAAACGATACCGATAAATCAATTAGTTTCTTATTTATCCAACTACTATGAAGCGCAATAACATCAGAATCGCAGTTCAAAAGGAAGGACGGCTTAGAAATCCGAGTCTTGAGTATCTCGAGTCTTTGGGATTGGAATTTTCAAAAGAAAATGGAAGAACGCTGGTAGTTTCTTGTAAAAATGCCGATGTAGGTATTTTGTATGTGAGGCACAGTGATATTCCGCAGTATGTGCAAAACGATGCGGCTGATTTTGCCATTGTTGGCGGCAACGTGTTGTATGAGAAAAATTTTAATATCAAAGAGGTTGCTAATCTCGATTTCGGGAAGTGCAGTTTAGTGATTGCCGTGCCTTTCGTTTCTCCAATTCAGAAAGTACAAGACCTTGAAGGAGAACGCATAGCAACGTCTTACCCGAATAGCTTGCGTAAATTTTTACACAAGCAAAAAATCAATGCGGCCATCATTGAAATAAAAGGTTCGGTTGAAGTCGCGCCTGTCCTTGGCCTTGCAGACGCAATTTGTGATCTTACACAGACGGGCAATACGCTGAAAGCAAATGATCTGAAATCAATAGAAACCTTGCTTAATTCCACGGCTCTATTGATCGAGTCGCCGTTTGAGAGCAGACAAAAAGATGAATTTACTCAAAAATTTTTAGCAACAACTCTATGAAAAAATATTATTTCAAGCAACTTGATGACGCTTCGTTAAAAATTCTTTGTGAGAGAAAGGCAATCCGTTTTGATGACGTTCTACCTGTTGTCGAAAGTGTTTTGCGTAAAGTGAAAACGCGAGGCGATGAGGCTGTTCGTGAATTTACCGCAAAATTCGATAACGTGAACCTTTCTTCCTTCGTGGTAACAGAAAAAGAGATTAAGCAAGCCGCAAAACGCATACCGCAAGATGTTCAAGGTGCTTTTCAAAAAGCGGCACGCAACATTGCACAATTCCACAAATCACAATTGCCTAAACGTGAAAAAGCAGAAACCATGGTAGGGGTCAATTGTTTCGCGGAAGCAAGGCCAATTGAAAAAGTAGGCTTGTATATTCCCGGAGGAACCGCACCGCTGCCCTCCACAGTGTTAATGCTTGCGATTCCGGCAAAACTTGCCGGTTGCAAAGAAATTGTGCTTGTTACACCGCCAACAAAAGACGGAAACATAGCGGATATTATTTTGTTTGCCGCCAAGTTATGTGGAATCACAACAATTTTCAAAATCGGCGGCGCGCAAGCAATCGCGGCTCTCGCATACGGGACAGAAAGCGTCCCGAAAGTTTACAAAATTTTTGGCCCCGGCAACCAGTATGTAACCGCGGCGAAAATGCTTGTCTCCATCAATCCTGAAGGCAGCGCTATTGATATGCCCGCTGGCCCCACAGAGGTATTGGTAATCGCAGACGAAAAAGCGCGCGCAGATTTTGTGGCAAGCGATCTTTTATCACAAGCCGAACATGGCATTGATTCGCAGGCAATTCTAGCGACAACATCGGGCAGAAAAGCGGATGAAATTTTGGGTGAAGTCAAACGGCAACTGCAAACTTTGCCGCGAAAAGAGATGGCTAAAAAATCACTCGGCAACAGTTTTGTTATCATTGTTGATTCTATTGACGAGGTGATTTCTTTTTCTAACCGGTACGCGCCAGAACACCTTATCCTGAATGTCGTAAACGCAAAAAAATACGTTCCAGCCATTACAAACGCCGGCTCTGTGTTTTTAGGCGCGTATTCTTGTGAATCTGCTGGCGACTACGCCAGCGGCACAAATCACTCATTGCCGACGTATGGATATGCCCGTGTGTTTGGCGGCGTTTCCGTGGGTAGTTTTCAGAAACAGGTAACTTTTCAGGAAATTACAAAACAGGGCGCGAAAAACTTAGGGCCGATTGTAGCTACGATGGCATTCCAAGAGTCGCTCGAAGGGCATAAACGAGCGATGGAATTACGTTACCAATAGCACACTATATTGTATGAAAAATTTAGCACTCACAAGAGTTCAAAAGATGAAACCATATAGGCCGCCGCTTGATGGCAGGTCGGCATACGACGGCATGCTTTTGGATTTCAATGAACGTGCCGTACCTCCACAAAATAAAGTTGTTCAGGCTTTGGAGAAATTTGCAAAAAGCCAAAAACTGCAAGTGTATCCAGAGTATTTTGATTTGGAGCAGAAGATTGCGGATTATGCCGGTGTAAATGCCAATCAAGTGATGATTACCAACGGCTCTGACCAAGGGATTGATATTATTTTCCGAACATTCACTGAAAAAGGCGACAAAGCAATAATCCCCAGTCCCAGTTTTGCGATGTTTTTTCAGTGCGCTCAAATTGTCGGTAACGAAATTGTCAGCCCCCTCTACAAAAAAGAAGATCTCTCTTTTCCATTTAGCGAAGTACTGGACGCAATAGATGAACGCGTTAAATTGATTATTATTTGTAACCCCAACAATCCAACCGGTACGGCTGTTTCAGTAGCGAATATTGAAAAAATTGTACGCAAAGCAAAAGAGGCAATAATTTACGTTGATGAGGCTTATTTTGAATTTTCCAAAATAACCGCCGTCCCTCTTATCAAGAAATATCCGAACATAATTGTAACGAGAACATTTTCGAAGGCATTCGGTCTTGCTTCTTTGCGGATTGGATATGTTGTTGCAAATGCAGAGTACATTGCCGAAATGCTAAAAGTGCGCGGTCCATATGATGTAAATATGGCCGCTTCCCGGGCGGCCCGTGCCGCTCTTAAAGATCGAAAAAGCATGGAGAATTATGTGACGGATGTAATGGAAAGCGCAAAACTGTTAGTGGAAAAATTTTTTTCTGAAAATGAAGTGTCTTATTTTACAACACGTTCAAACTTTATTTTATTCCGACCGGAAAATCCAGAAAGAACGACGCGCCTGCTTGCCAAAAACGGTGTGCTGGTGCGACCACAGAATAAAGAAACCATTGAAAATACCTTGCGCGTCAGTATCGGCACGACAAAACAGATGGGAAAATTTGTTGAAATTTATAAAAAGAGCGTGCTTAAAAATTCAAAAAAGAAATATGCTTTTCTCGACCGCGATGGCACGTTGATTTTTGAACCACAAGACACTTATCAAATTGATAGTTTGGAAAAATTAAAAATTCTTGATGGTGCAATAGATGGGCTGAAAAAATTAAAAAATAAAGGATATTCCTTGGTTATAATCTCCAATCAAGACGGTCTAGGCACTTCTTCATTTCCGCAAGAAAATTTCAAAGCGCCGCAAGAAAAAATGCTGAAAATTTTTCGAGACAATGGGATTGATTTCGATGAGATATTTATTTGTACCCATGCGCCAAATGCAGGATGTGATTGCCGGAAGCCAAAGACAGGATTAGTAGAGGAGTTTTTGGCAACCGCAAACATTGATAAAACAGCGTCTTTTGTTTGTGGAGACAGAAACAGCGATCGGCAATTTGCGAAAAACGCCGGCATTAAGTTTATACCGATGGAAACCAACGGCAATTTTTATCAATCCATTAAACCGTTTTTAACAAAAACGATATGAAAACAAGAATTGCGACAATCAATCGCGAAACAACGGAAACCGCCATTAGCGTTACTGTAAATCTTGACGGAACAGGCAAATATCAAGTGGAGACCGGCATTGGTTTTTTGAATCACATGCTTGAGCTTTTTTCTAAACATTCATTGATAGACCTTACCGTAAAAGCGAAGGGTGACCTTAAAATTGATGAACACCACACGGTTGAGGATATTGGAATTTGTTTAGGCGAAGTCTTGCGTAAAGCCGTCGGAGATAAAAAAGGCATAGAACGGTATGGGTTCCTATTGCCTATGGACGAAGCCTTGGCAGAAGTGGCAATTGATTTGGGCGGCAGGTCTTATCTTGTCTGGAACGTTACCTTCAAGCGAGAAAAAATTGGGGATATGCCGACCGAGCTTTTTGAGGATTTTTTCAAAGCAGTAGCCGATAACCTACAGGCAAATATCCACATCAACGTAAAATACGGCAGAAATGAGCACCACATTGCGGAAAGCGTTTTTAAGTCATTCGCAAGAGCATTGCGGTTTGCTGTGAACCGCGACAAGCGGGCTAAGGATTTCTTACCATCTACTAAAGGGAAACTATGATTGCCATTATTGATTACAAAGCAGGCAATATCGCGTCTGTAATAAACGCTTTGGAGAGTTTGGGTCAGTTATGCGTTATTGCGTCGAAGCCAGAAGAAATTTTGTCGGCAGATGGCGTGATATTTCCGGGTCAAGGCCGAGCCGGCGCCGCAATGTTGGAATTGCGGAAAACTGGAATTGATAACATTATCTCCCAAATTACAAAGCCCTTTCTTGGTATTTGTTTGGGGATGCAATTGCTTGGCGGAACTTCCGAAGAAGATGAGACTAAATGCCTCGAGATTTTTCAAGGCGTATGCCGTAGATTTCCGCCAACAGTAAAAACCCCGCACCTTGGCTGGAACAAGGTCGAATTGACGCAAAAGTCGCCTTTGACAGCGAATATACAAGACGGCTCGTATTTCTATTTCGCGCACTCGTATTACGTTGACGGACCGGAAGTACAGATCATGGGAAAGACGAGTTATGGTTTTGATTTTTCCTCAATCATGCAGAAAGATAATTTTTTCGCCGTTCAATTCCACCCGGAAAAATCCGGCAAGCAAGGTTTACGATTACTTAATAACTTTTGCGAATTATGTTAGTGATACCTGCAATTGACATTATGGATGGCAAATGTGTGCGCCTTGTTCAAGGCAAATTTTCTGATTCAAAAGTTTATAGTAGCGATCCTGTTGAGGTGGCGAAAAAATTTGAAAAAGAAGGAGCCGTACTCTTGCATGTAGTTGACTTGGATGGCGCGCGATTGGGTTCTCCCACAAATGAAGAAATAATTTTTGCTATTGCAAAAGCAATCAGTATTCCTCTTCAAATTGGTGGTGGATTGCGCACATACGAACAGGCAGAAAAATATCTCGGCAATGGCATTAAAAAAATTATCTTCAGCACCGTTGCCGTTGAGAATCCAGATTTGCTTTCACGCTTGCTTAAAGATTTTGGGAGCGAGAGGATTTTGGTTTCGGTGGATGTTAAAGACGGCAAAGTAGCTACTCGCGGTTGGCTGGAAAATAATACATGCACCGTTCCGGAACTTATTGATCTTTTTAAAAATGCCGGAGTTGCAAAGACAATCGTAACCGATATCTCCAAAGACGGCTTACTCAAAGGTCCTAATTTTGAATTGGCAAAACAGTTTATCAGCGCAGGATTTCGAACAATTGCGGCCGGCGGAGTGTCATCTTTTGAAAACTTAAAGCAGCTGAATAAACTGGGGTGTTTTGGCGCAATAACTGGAAAAGCGATTTACGAAGGAAAGATTGATTTCCGAACAGCACAGCAAATGGCCGCGTACAAAAATAATTTGGCAAAAAGAATTATCCCTTGTCTTGATGTAAAGAATGGGCGAGTTGTAAAAGGCACTCATTTTAAGGAATTGCGCGACGCTGGCAATCCGGTTGGACTAGGGAAAAGATACTCTGAACTAGGCGCGGATGAGCTTGTTTTTCTTGGCATAACCGCCACGCTGGAAAACCGTAAAATGCTAGTGTGTTTGGTCTCAAAAATTGCAAAGGAAATTACCATACCCTTTACTGTGGGCGGTGGTGTTTCAACAATTGAGGATATAAAGAATCTCCTAAACGCTGGCGCTGACAAGGTTTCCATCGGTTCCGCGGCGGTGAAAAGTCCTGATCTTATCAAAAACGCCGCAGAATATTTCGGCTCCCAATGCATTGTCATTTCTGTTGATGCGAAAAAGAAAGGGCGGGACTGGAAAATTTATATCAAGGGCGGCACAGAAGACACAGATATTGACGCAATAGAATTTTCCAAACAAATGGAAAAACTTGGCGCGGGCGAACTTTTGGTCAACAGTTTGGATCGTGATGGGACTAAAAAAGGGTTTGATTTGGAATTGTTAAAAAGTATTGCGGGCAGCGTGAATATTCCAGTGATTGCCTCAAGCGGAGCAGGCTCTATGCAAGATTTTCTGGAAGTTTTTCAGAAGACTGGTGTTGATGCCGCTCTTGGGGCAAGCATATTTCACTACGGAGAGATACACATATCGGAACTCAAAAGATTTTTATCCAATAACAATCTACCAATACGCTTATGAAAAAAATTGATGTTAAACAATTGAATTTTGCCAAGTTTGACGACATTATCCCCGCGGTTGTTCAAGACGGCGAAACAAAAGCTGTGCTCATGTTGGGATTCATGAACGAGGAAGCACTAAGGAAAACAATTGAAAGTAAAAAGGTTACTTTTTGGAGCAGGACCAAAAAACGGCTCTGGGAGAAAGGAGAAATTTCTGGCAATATACTGAAATTAATTTCAATTTCTGTTGATTGCGACAACGACACCCTTTTGATCTTGACAAAGCCACAAGGCCCGACATGTCACACCGGAGCATATTCTTGTTTTGGCGCTATAAAGCAAAACGGGCTTGAATTTTTGCAAGAGCTATTTGATTTGATAGCTGCTAGAAAAAAAGAGCTGCCAAAAAATTCTTATACCACTTCTCTTTTCAGAGAGGGGCTTGTTACAATTTTGGCGAAGGTCGAGGAAGAATCGGGTGAAGTATTGCAGGCGGCTAAAAAAGAAACGAAAAAACGGCTTATTGAGGAAAGTTCTGATTTGTTATATCATCTGTTCGTATTACTCGCTCAAAAAAACATTTCTTTGACCGACATCATTCAGGAACTCCAACGTCGAAATGAAATAGTCCCGTCGCTCGCCTCGGACTAACCACCGCCTCGCCATTCGGCCTGCTGGCCGAATGGGGCTCCGGCGTTCTTGTTCATACGGGATACACACTTGTGTATCGCTCCGGCCCATGAAAAAACACCACTTACCGTGGTGTTTTTTCATGGGCATGGATGGACTCGAACCATCGGCCTCTTCATTATCAGTGAAGTGCTCTAGCCAGCTGAGCTACATGCCCTTACGGGATATTGAATTATAGAGAGAAAAAGAAAAAATTACAACCGCTCCCAATTATAACACTACGCCGAAATCGTAGATGAGTTTACTGATCTCATATAATTCCCTTTGCGATTGGCCGGCATCACGCCACCACCCATCAAGGAAATCATATTCCAACACCGAATATTTGATATACTCATTGAGTAGATCGGTCACTTCCATCTCTCCTCGCGTTGAGGGAGCTATGTTGTCAAGATATGAGAAGACTTCCGAATCAAGCATATATACCCCGATGACGGCATACGGTGATTTTGGCTCACGCGGTTTCTCTTGGATCTCGATGATTTTCTGCGTTGTTTCATCAATCGTTGGCACGCCATACGCGGAGGCATTTTCTGGTTTCCAAAGGAGTATTCGTCCGCCTTGTTTTTGTTCGTTGAATTTTTGAACGTATTTCGTAAGAGGGTATTGGAAGATATTGTCTCCAAGCACGACAACTACCTTGTCGTTCCCCGCAAAATTTTTTGCAAGCGATATCGCCTCTGCAATGCCGCCTGGCCGTGCTTGCATGCGGTAGGTGATATCGAGGTCAAAGACTTTCTTCCCTTGGCGATCGACCACTTGTCCGTCTCCGAGCAATTCAATGAAGCGGCTTGCGTGATCTTTTCCAGTCACGAGACAGACTTCTTGTATACCCGCGCCTTCAAGCGCCTTGAGCGGGTAATAGATCATCGGGTAGTCGGCGATTGGCAACAGGTGCTTATTTGTAATGCGGGTTAACTCTCCGAGGCGTGTTGCAGTGCCGCCAGCAAGTACGATTCCTTTCATGTATGATAGATTAGGGTATAGGGGTTAGGGTATAGGGGTTAGGGGGCAGAGTCAAGGGGTTTACCCAGTAGAGCAACTTCGTGATCCCCCGGGGCTTGATTGAGCTTGGTTTTTATCGTAAGATGGCTAAATTGAACGGGCTGTCGTATACCGGTAGTACGCCTGCTTTGGGAGCAGGTAGACTGGGTTCGATTCCCAGCAGCCCGATAGGGATGAAGCCCCGCGGGTCAATTCCGTTCAAAGTAGGTTCGCACTGCGTTCAGTAATTGCGATAGGGATGAAGCCCCGCGCTGCGGGGCGATGGGAATCGAAGGGCGCGAGAGAGGTCGAGTAAGCGCAGGCCTCGGTGCGCAGCGCCCCGGACCGCGAGTCGGAGCGAGCGGGATTCCCAGCAGCCCGAAATGAATAAATATAATTTTACATCAAATGGCGCAACAAAAAAGAAAAAATCAAAAAGGGACGACGGCATTTTATCTCCTCTTAATCGCTATAGGATTAGTCAGCGTATTTCTTGCGTTTAGGAGAGATGGATCCGATAGCCTCGGAGACGAGTTTGTCGCAAATCTGGGAAATCAGCACGTGGACAAAGGACAGGAACATCAGGCGTATAATTCTATTCCGCCGACATCAGGACCGCATTTTGGTTCATTAGCGGAATGGGGTGTGCACACAGAACAAATACCGGATGAGCTGCAAGTACACAATCTTGAAGACGGAGGCGTGATTATCCATTATGACCCCGCGCGGCTTGATGGTGAAATCCTTACAAAATTGCAAGCTCTCGTGGAGAGCCGCGGGCAACGCCACCTCATTCTTGAGCCTTACACGAGCCCCTCTCTCCCCTCACCCATCGTTCTTACCGCATGGTCGCATCTTTTGAAACTCGAGGCGTTCGATGAGAAAAAAATAGTTTCATTCATCAAGAAGTATGAAGGTCGTGACCATCATGTGCGTTCCGCTCCATAAACGAATCTTTCAACGGAGCCAATCAAATGGCATGATAACCCGCCCCGTGATAAGAGAGCGGTGAACGAGACCGAAATCCCGCGAATCGCGGCTGTACGTTCGATTGTCGCCAAGAACAAAATACGTATGTGGCGGCAGGGTAAACGTAGAAGATGCTCCGTATTGGGTAAGCGTCACACTATCTGGTCGCAGGTATTGTTCAGAAAGGGTAAGGTTGCCGTTCAGAGGGTCTGATAGGACAACCCTATTGCCTTTAATCTGTACTGTTTCACCCGGGATCCCAATAATGCGTTTAATAAGCATCCGACTGTGATCTGTCGGGTCAATTAAGTTAACGATATCATACCGGCGCGGCGGCACGACGAGAGCGGAAAGTTTTTCCGTGAATAGCAGCTCATCATCAACGAGTGTCGGCTCCATAGAAGTGCCATCAGAAATCGTTGGTTCGAAAATAAAAAACCGTATCACGAAGACAATAAGAATCGTGCGGGCAAATATGCCGATGATACGCGCAAGATATTTTTCAGAATCTTTCAGGTAAGTTTTTGACCCTACCAATTGCGGCATAGTATAATGACATTGCTATGGATAATTTTATTTACGGCATTCATGCCGTGAGCACCACAATCAAGCCTATCGTACTCGCAGTTATTAATCACCCATTGATGTGGGGTTTTGGGCTTGGATTTCTTGCCTCCACCATGATCCATCTTTTTATTGTCACCGATATACCTCATGCAATTCCTGTGATGGTGCGGAAAGGGCCCATAGAATCTTTTCAAAAAATTGCGCCCAAAAACGAGAAAGGCGATTATTTAATTTCGTATACGGACTTTCAAAAAGAACATTTGCGGGTACGGATTGCATTTTACCTTGCCATTCTGGCATTTTTACTTGTTGTCATTATAGCATTAGTGCGTCCCTAGCGCTCCATTAACTTAATTCCTCCACCTCTACCACATGAAATTTCGGCTGCAAACAACTCATCACTCGTCGACGAATATCCAATTCACCTCCTCGCGCTTCGTTGTTTTCGCTCGAAATTTCATAGTGTTACAGATGGCAAATTAAATTAATGGAGCACTAGCCGTTTGGTCACCAGCCGTTTTCCGTATCAGCACTGGAAGTAATCGTGAGCGTATTAGAACAACTTCCACCCACCCCCGTTGTTGGCGTTTGGAGGAGCAGGTAGAGATTTTTTGTTTTTGGCGTCGCATCAACAGTACGGGGCGCAAGATCAAATTCGACTTGAGTGCTTTGTGTTGAGAGCGCTGTGCCGGCTGCATACGAAAATCCTTGTGCCATAGAGTAATGTGCCGCATCGACTGGCAACACGCCAGTGGTGCACGCAAAAGCCCCGTCGACATTCACGTTGATATCGATACCGACATTTCCTGTATTCGTCAGCGTTACTGATTGTTCCGTGCTCTGCCCCCCAAGAGCGATTTCTCCGTACGACAGAGACGATGGAGACGCAACAAGCGCGACGGTACTATTCATTTCTATGGTGTCGGTGCTTGATGCGGATGCCCCCAGTGAGTCGGTGGCTATTACGGTCGCGCTCCAGTCTGTCGCAGTGTAAGTACCCGTGACAGTTGTGTCAGCATAGTATTGAATCGCAGCAGTGCATTGGTAGTTAAAAAAATTATCTTCCGGACCATCGCACGCGGATTTGGTACAGGCTGCATTTAGGATGGCATAACAGTCGTTATTGTCTGCAGAACAGGAGGCGCCGCTGCTATGATTCGTGCGGTAGAATTTTGCCGTGACCGTTCCGTTTGTTGCGACATCAGCACAGCCATCCGCATCGGAAATCGATCCATGCACGTAAACGGAGGTGGTGGTATTCTCTGTCAGTGTGAGAGTAGATTCATTGCCTCCCGATGTTGCCGCGGCAGTTACAGTATCAACTACCGGAGGCGATGCTCCGTTTGTGGAATGGATAGATACCATAAATACGAAAAAGATAGCGACGAGAAGAAATGGTATGACAAAGAGATATCGCAAAGACAAATAGTGAGACATAATGGTAAGTAGTAGCGTTGGCATCTTTCCTACATTTTTTTCTCTTCAGCGATACGGAGCGCATCACGCAAGCCGTTCTTTTCAGGGTGCGTCTGGAGCGCGCGAGTAAGTATTTCCTTCACTCGTTGCGCCTCATCTCCTACCGCTTGTGCAGCGATGATTTTCCAGACAGCAGGCTGTATAAATATATCATATCCCCTTCTCTCCGCCTCAAGCAGGTTATCAACAGTTTTTTTGATATCGCCATTCATTAGATAAGAAAGCCCCATAAACCACGGGGTTCTCCGATCCGCCGGAAGGCGGAGCGAAAGTAAAGATGTTGTCGCCTGAAATGCTTTTTGGTCGTTGACTGCAAGAAAATACTGCAACCGATCGAAAAGAATATCGGGGTATTCCGGATATTGCGTAAGAGCGTGGTCAAAAAGCTCGCGCAATTCTTGCTTGCTTGCATCGTTTCCACGTTCTGTAATATCGATCCGTAGCACCGTTGCGTATTGCATGATCCATTCTATGGATAAGGGATGCTCGACGAATGATTTTCTTGCTTCTGTAAGCGCGATGGGAAGGGCGGTTTTCACAAGGGAATCATTCAGTACCCCATTATTATACGATGTGATGACATTGTTGATGAAAATTTGCCTGATTTCGGGAACAAGATAACCACCCTGCCGTATTGCGTTTTGATGAAGCGCTGTCGCCCGTGTTGGTTCATGCGGAAATATGCCCCACGCCTTTTTAGAGATATAACTCGCATAGGCGGGAATGATTGTAAGCGAGAGAGAAAGAACACTGACGCCGAGAGCTCCTGTAATGATAACACCGCGAGGAAATCGTCTGTTGATGAGAGTCGATGGAGCAGCGTTTTTTCGTGATGAAAAATGAAATAGTATCGCAAGACCGAGCATGAGTACTATGATCGTAGAAGGGGTGTCGAATATGGTAAGGTCTTGGAGTATGGCAGAAATAAAAAAAGCAGAGAGGTATAACGCGGATAACGAGGCATGGCTTTCATCATTTTTGGAAACCATACGGATACTCCAAAAGATGCTTACAATAATCAAGATAAACATGATCAAGCCAACAACTCCCGAAGAGACGAGCGTTTCAATAACAATATTATGAGTATTGTCAGGAGTGCCGGATGGTAAGATTTCATACTCTTTTGGCACCAGTATATTTTTGTAAAAGGCGTATTCAAAGTTGTTTCTTCCCCACCCTAAGATTGGTCGCTCTAGAAACGCACGTATTCCAATATTCCAAAGCGTCAGGCGATTTGAATCAATGAACGACTCGCTCACTACACGGGATGTGACATGCCAAAACTGGGGAAATTGCGGTGAGATAAAAAAGAAAGGGAGTGCGACAAGGATTGCGGCCCCGATTGCAGAGAATATTTTGGGAATACTTCGTTTTTTTATGCTATAGATTGTGAATGCCATTATGCCGGCAGTGGCAATGACCACGGTAGAACGGTTTGCGGTGAGGAGAATAATGAATAATGAAAAGGGAATACTGGTATACAGAAGTCTGCGGATGATGGGCCGCTGTTCGTGCGGTGCAGCAAGAGCTGTAAGCCACAGGGAAAGGAGAAGGTAGTGGCCGAGATAGATCGGGTTGCCAAGAGTGGATGTGACACGCTCGCCGTATGACGAGACAAGAGTCCACGCCGGAAAGATCGGAAATCGTTGCGCAAACGCATACATTCCTACAATGAATGCCGTGCTTGCATTGATTGCGATGAGCATGCGCCAGCTGGAAGCATTTCTGCGAAAGAGGAAAAGCAGAAGAAAGAACCACGCCACAGCATGAAATAAAAGAAACACCCCATTCATGCGCACTTGATCTGAAAAAAATGATCGTATAGGATCGACACCCGCGATAGCCGTCACCGATTCGATTAGTAAAAAACCAGTAAGTGATAGCGGAAGCGGAGAGAATAACAATTTTGGTATTTGGATTGTTTGGGATTTTATACGGAGCTGCCGTATGAGAGCTAAGAGTAAAAGCAACTCAACCAGCAAAAGGAATACGACAGCCTTCGGATATACATAAGGGTACGGCAGTATAGGCAAGACAAGCAGCGGGACTATAAGGATAAAGAGGTGGATGAAAAATTGCATAAACAAAACGCTCTACCCAATGAAGGGTAGAGCGTTTTTTAGGGAATTTCAACTGTTATTCAGCAACAGAGCTTAGGGTGACAGTAGCGGTACATGCACCACCGGCACCGGAGGAAGGCGCAGCGAACCGGAAGTAAAGAGCGCTGCTTGATGATGCGTTATCAGACTGTTTCGCAAGACTTGTATTGAACGCGGTTGCACTTACAGTATTTCTTACCTTGCCATAATCTGTAAGTGTTGAAGACCCGGACCTGCTCGTGGTTGAAGCTCCAAGCGCGTCAACGGTGTCGAGGTCGATTGTTGTGCTATTAGCACAGCTAAAATCGGTAGAGGAGAAGTTCATATCAATCTGTCGGTTGCCCGTGTTTTTTACCGTTATCGTCTGCTCACTTGAAAGCGCGCCGAGCGCTACTGATCCGTATGATAGCGTTTGTCCGCTTGCATCAAGCGCATTCGTAGAGGCAACCTCAAACGTATCAGTGGATGAAGCGACAGATCCGCCGGTATTCGCATCATCAACGGTGACATACGCTGTCCAGTCGGTGGCCGAGTAGGTGCTTGCGTCAGTGGCATCGGTATAAAATTGCAGCGCGATCGGCCCATACTCGTAATTTAGGCCTGTATCACTTCCGCCGGCAGTGCAACCGGAAGTGGTAAGCGTGCTTTCGGACGCGTCTTTGTAGCAATTCGTATTATTCGCACTACACGTTGATGCCCCCGCAAGGTTGGTGCGATACACAACAAGATCCCACGTCGCGTTTGCTTTTGTCACGTCATCGCAACCGTTTGTATCAGTGGCAGTACCATGCACATAGACATTTTTTGTGCTGTTTTCAGTTAACGTTACTGTCGAAGAAGCATCAGAATAGTTTGAGGTCGTTGATGCCGCATTATCAGAAAGATTTACCGTAATACTCGGCGTGGCATTTGTCACGGTAGCATTTTGCGATACGGTATTGTTCGCATCAAGATACGTTTTTACCACCGCCACGAGCGCGGCAAGGGCGATGACGGAAAACATCGTGCCATACACGATGTGCATACGTTTTTCACGTTCTGTCGTTTGTTGTAAGGCCATACGTCTTAAGATATGAATTACGAATTATGGAGTAAGGGATTGATTTTGTTGTGGTTGGGAGGTTTTGGGTTTCGTTTTCTTTTTGCCACCACCCAGGCAATCAATGCAAGAAGAGCAGTCAGAACAGCGATGCCGATAGCGACAAACAAGATCGGAGACTTTATTGTAAATGTGAATTCAATGGTATCCGTCTTAAAAGGTCCGTACGTTGCATATCCTTGTCCGCGATAGAGCCCGGCTTCCTTCGGATTGTAATAGAGCGAAAAACCTGTTTGCACTCCCACTGGCACAAAACTGCCGCTTGAGACGAGATGCTCGATACGTTTATCATCCTTAAATATCTCTACCGTAAGCTCTGGGATGACCCCGATTTCGCCGACATTTCTGAAGGCGCCATCTATTTTGACTGATTCACCCGCGTCATACGTTTCTTTATCTGTGCCTAACGATACCAGCGTTCCTTTTTGGGCGAGCGTGCCTGCGGGGAAAACTTGAAATGGCTGTGTTAAAGATCCGATCAATTCTTCTCCTTTATAAAAATCAGCGGTGATCCGGTATTTGCCGACCGGTAGCTTTGCATTCGTCTTTACCTGTATCCATTCATCATGGAACGGGGATACCGGCACGAGCGTCGACGCATCAATTTCTTCCGTATAGACAAGCTCACCAGTGATGTTGTCATAGTAAGAAAGGACGATTTTTGTAGGCCGGGCAGATACATTTCCTTTATTGGAAAGATAAAAAGAAAATCCAATAATGTTGTTCTCTTCAGTTTCTCCGATTGCAATCTTTTCTACAGCATAGGTTTCAACCTTTTCATCAACCACCGTGAATTTGATCTTTGCCGTTGCTCCGGTTGCAAGAGTGCTTACGCCTTTTGGCGCATCCGGCGATGGAAGTGGTTTTTCTGTTGCCGTAATTGTTCCTTCATATATTCCCGCTGCGAGCGATTTTGTAGAGATGACAATGGGGATAGGCGTTTGTTGTACCCCCTTTTCGAGCGTTATGCTTGTCCCTCCCGGCAGAGTGATATAGTTTGTCGCGGGTCCGGAAAGCGTGATATCTGCATCAACAGAAACGGCAGGATTCCCGCGGGACACCGTGACGGTTGCTTTATATTCAAAATCACTCGGGAGCTTGTCGAGAATTAACTCTGACGGCGATATTCCAAGCGCAAACAGTTGTGAAGGTGCAATGAAGACAAAAAGTGCGGTCAGACAGCTCGTGGCTATCAATGCAAATCGGGTCATGACAGTCGCATTATTTAACGCACAATATACACTTCTTGCGGCACTGTTGCTGGTTCGATGATCCGCACGAACTGCTCAACACTGTTTTGACTTGCTTGGTAGTGAGGCTCTTCATACGCTGTTGTTTCTTGGTGTGTGGCATTCTGCGGCCGTGGAGAAAGTGTCAAGGCAAGAGCCATCAGTAAAACGGTAAAAAATACCGCACTACATCCCGCAGCATAGGAAAACAATACATACTGCTTCATAGATGATACTTTTTTCTTTTTCATAATTTATGTTTATAGTATAGCATTTTTTTATCGTGGCGGCAAGAATAGCTGTGTATAACTATACCCCATCTATAGCTCGATATCATTTCCTTGCACATGGATGAGCACAGGCTTAGCATGTATGTCTTTTTCATTGAGCAACTCGGCAATACGTCTGGTTTTGTACTCAATAATATCAAGAGAATCCCCTCTCTTGGCCAATAAGTGCTCATCGTCGATCCATGAAAGTTTTGTTTCCGTGGTCAACGGCAGGAGCGTCCATTTGCGATCTTCTATAATAATCGATGCAAATGGCAGTTGGAAAAATCGTTTTTTCGATGAGCTGCCATAGTACGAGGATGCGTCACCGGTTTTTTCTTGGAATAATTGCAGTAATGCTTCATACGTCTGTTTTGTATCCCCTTCCGCATATATCTGCCGTGGGCGTTTCTCCCAGGGATCAAGAGTAAAG
>Ga0172369_10003739_pt1 | contig 19789 bp, 12 predicted proteins | sample LakKiv25m_FD_114539 | JGI IMG/M metagenome (GOLD analysis project Ga0172369, IMG submission 114539) | Freshwater microbial communities from Kabuno Bay, South-Kivu, Congo - kab_022012_11.25m | ecosystem: Environmental > Aquatic > Freshwater > Lake | place: Democratic Republic of the Congo...
ACGTATTGGCGTTTGGTGAACATGGCTGCCTCTGGTATTGTGATACCAATAGGATGCCCACTCACCAAATATACCAAACATAACTAGTTGGTTATAAAGTGATGAAGCGAAAGTCCTGTAATAGCTACAGTATTGCTGTTTTCACCTCGGAGCCGCTACGATCCTTCGCTCTTTTCAATCTTTTTAAACTGCGTCCTGCTATAAGCAGGATTCGCCCGCACCGGAGCGAATATGCTACTCGATTCCCTGATTTCAAGGAGAACATTTATGGCACGTTTCAAAAAACCGGAAGACGTCAAAGTGGGCGTAATCGGCTACGGCGGCGCGTTCAACATGGGCAAGTGGCACATGCAGGAGATGGAGAAGGCCGGCATGACGCCCGTTGCCGTGGCGGAGCTCGACAAAGAGCGGCGCAAGGTCGCCAAGACCGACTTCCCCGGCATCACGACCTTTGCGACCGTGGCGCAGATGCTGAAGCAGTCCGACGTCAGCCTGGTCACCATCATTACCCCGCACAACACCCACGCCAAGCTGGCGCTGCAATGCCTGAAGGCCGGCCGCTCGGTGGTATCCGAGAAGCCGCTGGCCATCACCACCGCCGAATGCGACGCGATGATCGCCGCCGCGAAGGCAAACAGCCTGGTCCTCTCCACCTATCACAACCGCCACTGGGACGGCTGCATCCTGGAAGCGATGAAGCGCATCAAGGGCGACGGCGTCATCGGCGACATCATCCGCATCGAGGCGCACATGGGCGGTTATGGCAAACCCAATGACTGGTGGCGCACCAGCAAGACCATCTCCGGCGGCATCCTCTACGACTGGGGCGTGCACCTGCTCGAGTATTCGCTGCAGCTTCTCGCTCCCGCCGAGATCACCGAGGTGAGCGGCTATGCGAAAAGCGGCGTCTGGGCGGACAAGACCGCGTGGAAGGCCGATACCAACGAGGACGAAGGCCAGGCCGTGGTGCGCTTCAACAGCGGCGCCTGGCTGTCGCTGAACATCTCCAGCATCGACGCCAACGCCAAAGGCGACCGCGGCTGGCTGGAAATCACCGGTACGAAGGGCAGCTACATCATGGACGGCGGCAACTATACCATCATCCGCCCGGAGGAGAATCCGTCGCTGATCAAAGGCGCCAATCCCCCGTCGGAAGGCTGGAAATTTTACCAGAACATCGCCGATCACCTGGTGAAGAACGCGCCGCTGGTCATCACCGGCGAATGGGCCCGCCGCCCCATCCACATCCTCGACCTCGCCTGCAAGAGCGCGGAGAAGAATTCGACGCTGAAGGCGAAATACCGGTAAACAGCGCCTGATTCATAGCTGCCAGTACGGCCTCCCGGCTTGCCGGGAGGCCGTACTTGCGTCGGCCTTAACAAAAGGGCAGTAGCATGATAAACTATCGTTATATTTATGGAGATTCTATAGCGGTTAGTTTAAAGAGGATTGCGCGAATGAGGGGATAGCGCCGCCTCGGAGTGGCAACGTGTCGCTACCTTCGTAAGCGCATGTCGTGTCATCATTGCGAGAGGTAGTTCCCGTTTCCCGCTCACAGCATACTTCGAAGTCGCGGAAAACCGGAGCAGGCACGGAAAGAGGATGATGTTTCCCACGCTCCGGTGGAAGGGAGTTCCAACGATGGCACGTTTTGCCCGCAAGTGGACGCCGGCACAGGTAATCAACGGCATTCTGAAAGCCGCCGCCGCGGACCCGGACCTGAGTTACTCGAGAATGCGCGATCGCGACCCCGCCCTGGTGCGTGCGGCCGAACGCGAATTCGGCGCCTGGGGCAGCGCGGTGGAGGCCGCCGGCTTTAACTACGAAGCGATCCGCCGCTATCGCCGCTGGACCCGCGAGCGCGTCATCGCCCGCATTCGCGAGCTACACGCGCAAGGCGCCGACCTGAGCTGGTACATGGTGATGACGCGGGTGGACCCGCCGCTGGCGGCAGCCACCCTCCACGCGGGCCGGTTTTCCTCCTGGAACGAGGCGCTGCATGCCGCCGGACTGGACCCGCGCGGCATCGCTCGCTACCAGCGCTGGACGCCTGAGCTGATCCGCCAGGAAGCGCATAAGATCGCCGAACGCGGCATCCCCCTCGACCGCCGCACCCTCAAAACCCGCGCTGCCCCCCTGCTCGCCGCCATCGACCGTCTGGGCGGCGGATTGGCCAAAGTGCGCATGCAGCTTAGTCTAACCGGCGCCAGAGAATGAATACGTCATCCCGGTGCTGCTTCGGCGACCGGCACAGCGGTTATCGCTACTCGCCTGGCGAAGTGCAGGCGCGCTGGACCGAGCAGGCCGGAGATAGTTTGCCCGGGGGGGATGAATCGCGTCGGATAGCTGCTCATGTGATTGGCCAGGGTATTGGCCACCCGCACTTCGAGCAGGTTTTCGCCTTCGTGGACGAACCTGGTGATGTCGAAGACGAAGGGTTGCGCCATGCCCACCCCGGCGCTGCTACCGTTTACAAATACCTCGCCCACCGTCGCCACCGTGCCCAGATCCAGCAGGATGTTCCCTTCCACATGACGCCGGTCAAGGTAGACGGTGCGCGAATAAACAGCGATACCGGAATAAAAATCCAATCCGTAAGCGCACCAGTCGCCCGGCGGCATTTCGCCCTCTTCGCAGGTGAATTGCACCGGATCCGCGAAGGCGGCGCCGGCATAACGGCCGGGAGTTAACTCCATGCGGAAGGCCACCTGCGAGCATGTTCTCTTTACCACATCCAGCGAGATGAAAACTTCCCTGACCTCGTTATCCGGCGAAGGGTCGCCGAATTGCACGGCGACCGGTTCTCCATCTACCCAGGCCCGCAGGCCGGCAGCGGTCAATTTGCACCGCAGCGCGCGCAGGCCCGGCGGCGCGGTAAAGCGATACCAGCCGGCGCGCGGCGAGCTTTCCGACAGGATATCGAAGCGCAGCTTCTGCGGCTCGCGGAACCAGCGGAGCAGCGGGATGCGCGGGTTGGCGGCGGGCGGCGCGGCAGGATCGTAAAAGACCGCGTAGGCGTTGAGCGCCTCTCCGCGCGGCTGCACGATGCGCAGCAGGACGTCGTTCCGGCCTTTTCGCAAGTTAACGCTGACGGACTCCGGTGCCGCCAATCCGTCCGCCGCATCCGCCGTCGTCTGCCGGCGAGTCATCAGGTGGTAGTGGCTGTTCTCCGGCAGCGATTCAGCTTCCGGCTCATCAGCGATGACCTGCCGTCCGTTGACCCAGGCCTCGCGCGGGAAGGGCGCCGTGCCGCCTACCTCCAGCATCCACTCACCCTCCTCCGGCGCGATCGCGCTGGTGTAGAAGTAGCGCGCGACGGGCCGCCCGCCGGAGATGGCCGCGCAGGGAAGGAACTCATCGTCCACGCCGGTAAGGCCGCCGAAGGACTTTCTCATCTGCTTCATTCCGACCCAACTGCCGTGCTGCTGGGAGAAAGATACCGGCTCCCAGCGGAACGGGCGCCCCGCCTGGTCGAAGGTCTCACCCGGATCGAATCCGCTGGCGAGTATGCCCTCGATGATCTGCCGCGGCTCATGCGCCTCCCCGAACGGTCCAAGGCTCCACCAGTAGGGACCATGGGTATAAAGCACTTGCGGCCAGCCGGCGTCGTTGAAATCGGGGCGGTGCCAGCCGGCGGCAATCCCATCCTCACCCTCCTCCTCCTCCCGGTAGCGGAATTGCCGCGCCTCCGGCTCGATCGTTTCCTCCGCCGGCGGGTAACGGAAGTCGCCCCAGCGGTTGTCCAGCGTGGGCCGCAGGGTAATATTCCAAGCATCATCGAGCGCGATATCCGCCGGCGGTGGTTCGACCACTGCCTCACCGGCATATTCGATCCCGTCGTGCAGCAGCCTGACGGTCTTGCGTCCCCCGATTTCGCAAAGACCATCGACGAGCAGGCGGCCTGCCTGCTGCCGGATGTCGCGGATGTCATCCAGCTCGTGCCCGGTCACCCGCGGCCTGCCCCGGCGCGGCGCCACCGCCAGGATGATTCCCTGATAAGGTGCCATCTCCAGACGGACGGTCACCGCGCCGTCGGCGATGTCGTAGCAATACAGGGGGCGGACTTCGCCGGTGAAAGGGTCCCATATCTCCGGCTCGCCCTCCGCGCGCACGGCTGCCGTCACCCGCCGATCTTCCGGGAGGGTGTTCACCAGCAGCACGATATCTAGCCCGCCGGCCTTGCGGTGGCTGTAGAATATGCCGGGCGCATCAACCGTCACCGCGCGCGTAATAGCCGTGGAAAGGATTTTTGCCAGCTTCTCCTCATCAGCGGGTATGAAGAACGAATGCTCGCCGCCGAAGATCGCATCGACAGCGGAACGTATCACGGGGTCTTCCCGGCCATGCTCCGGCGAAGCGTCCGGTAGGCGGCCCAACGCTAGCACCGCCCCGCCCGCTACGTGGAATTCACGCAGCTTTTCCAGCGTGTCGCGGCGGATGGTGGTCAGCGGCGGCAGCACCACCGCCCGGAACTCGTGGCCGGCGATGACCAGCCGGCCGTCGATAACCGCCGCTTCGGCCAGGAAACCATCGTCGATGAAATCGAAGTCGATGCCGCTCCGGTAGATGGCCTCCGCCAGGCTCATCACGCGCGCGCTTGCTTCCCGTGCCGCCGCGCTGAACTCCTCGCCGCCCGCCCACCCGGCGTGCATCGTCGTCAGCGGATAAAATACGGCCACGTCGGCGGCATGGGCGCCCTGGCTCATAATGCAGCTCAGCCGGCGCAGCCAGCCGGTGAAAGCGCTCCAGTAATGCCAGTATGGCTGGCGGAAATGGATGGACGGCGGCACCCATTCGTACCAGCCGCCGAGTGTGGAATAAAGCGCGCCATGCCCGTTGTAAAAGTTGTGCCCGAAGGCATGATTCACCAGCGTCCAGGCCAGGTTCTGCTGCTGCGTCGCGCCCCACCCCGACCCCCAGTAGGCGCAGACGGCGCTCCGCTCGCGCCCGCCGAGGTGGGCGATGGAGCTGGCAAACTTGGCGTCGATGAATTTCCGCTCTCCCGCCTCCGCGGGGCGCGAGCCTTCGTCCGGGTCCTCGTTGCCGGTGACGTCGAAATGGCGCATCATGCGGAAGAAATCGCCGTAGTGGAAGGTCTGCTGCAGCGGGTCCGCCCGCCCCCAGGTGGCGATGGTGCCGTAACGCATCCCCCGTTCGTGCAGCCACTCCGCGATGGGCCGGTAAAAGTTCTCGTCCAGCAGCGATACCATCACCTCGTAATAGTCGCAGCGGATTTTATCGGTCAGCGCGCCGATATCCAGGAACAATCCGGCAAGGTTGGGCAGCGGATCGTAGCCTTTCTCGCGCCGGAACCGGTCGAGCAGCGCGGGCGAGAAGAGGATATTGCCGCGCAGCACATACATCTCATCCGGCCCGTAGGCCTCCAGCGTATTGCCCAGCAGGTCGGGAAATCGTTCCGCGAAGGCGCCCAGGTGCACCTCGCACCAGCGGTCGGCGACGGCCCGGTCGAGGTAGTTCAGATCGTTCGGCTGCGCGGTGACGGCAATCAACATCCAGCCGGAGTCTATGGCGGTCCAGGTGAGACGGTTATTTACTACGGCACCTTGCAACATCAGTTGCGAGGCATAATCCACCCCGGTGTCCGTTGTCCGATAGGCCGCGGCGTGCAGAATCTCTTCCTCGGCCGGTATTTCGATGACCGCGGTCCGGTCGGCAATCTGCCGGTAGCATACCAGGCGGCGGCCCAGCAGCCGGGGATTTTCGCCGCGTTCGGCGCGTACCTTGTTCTGGAAGAATTCGAAGGCCGTCCAGTCGGACATCCACGCCTTCAGCCCCAGCCGCTTGTGCTCTTGCAGGGAGAAGGCGAAGAATTCCCACCACTCCGGCGTCCAGTAGGCCGGGTGGGAGCTCAGCGGCTCGTTGTTCAGGAAACGGGGATAATACCATGTGCCGCGCACGCCGGCTTCCTTCAGCTCTTCGAGCTGCCGGCGCATCTTCTCGCGCGAAAGGTCGGCGGCCTCCCACCACCAGCAATCGATCGGGCCGTATTTCGGCGGCGGGGCGCGGAACGACTCCCGCAGCGCCTCTTCGGACTGTATTCCCTCATCTCTTTTCATGTCCGTTCCCCCGCTTCAGAATGTCACCACCGGCATGTCCATCAGCCCGGCCAGTTGCGTCAATTCCCGGCGGATGTCGCCGCGCGCGGTGATGGCGTGGTGGGGCACGCCGGCCTTCACCAGCAGCTCGGTGAACTCTTTAATGGGCCGCTCGACGCGCACCACGGCGTGCACGTCGTTGATCGGCAGCGGCTCCCGGTCGAGGATCTCTCCACCGGTGAGGAACATCCGCCAGCCGTCCGCCTGCTGGACGAAATGGGCGATGGTGCACGGGCCGGGGTCGGGCGTGAAGAGGGTGCTGCACCCCGTCCCCTCCAGCCCCCACTGCTCGGCGGACGGGGTGAGCCGCACCTGTCCCTCCCGCGCCTGGCCCGGGTCACCGAAGCCGTGTCCGAGCAGCATCCAGGCGTTCAGCTTCACGTCGAATTCGCTCCATTCCAGGAAGAAAGGCACATGGCCGGTCAGCGCGTGCATGGCCTTCATCATGATGAGGCCGATCACGTCGCCTTCCGTCACGCAGGGGAAGCCCGCGCCGTGCAGCTCGGACAACCCGAGGTAGGGAGTGGTCTTGAATTTCTTCTCGATGAAGTGCTGGCAGAGCAGCGCGATGCCGTCCAGGCGGAAGCGACCTACCAGCCGCCGGAGGGCGACGGCGACGCGGGCGGCGTTCAGCAGGTCGCCTTCCCCCACCCCGTCGATGGCGTAGGCGTCCCGCGCGCGGGCGAGCAGCGCCCGCACGTCGGCATCGTCGGCCGGCGCCTGCTCCCAGGCTGCCGCGAGGTGATCGAGCTGGATATTGATGACCTCCGGCCCCAGCGCGCCCTTCACGCTCGTCTTGTCGTATTCGAAGTCGAACATGCCGCGGAAGACGTGTCCGATCACGCCGAAGGTCATCGTCTTCAGGCGCAGGTAGATCGACAGCACGTCCAGATAGCGATCGATGGCGCGGTAGGCTTCGTCGTCATGAATGCTGCCGACCACCGTTTCGACGCGGCGCGGGCCGTCCTTCATCTTGCGGAAGCCGCACACCAGTTGCACCAGCGCCATCAGGCCGCTGTTGCGCAGCACGCCCTGGTAATCGTCGTCCGGGTCGAGCTCCTGCCGCGACTGCGACGCGAAGAGCAGCAGCGGCACGCCCGGCAGGTGGGAGAGGAGTTGGTGAACGTAGGCATCAGGGATGTAGGTGCGGTAGGCGAGGATGAGCACGTCGATCTGCCCGGCGCGGAACCGCCGGCCCGCGACATCGGCCCTGTCGATGGTATCGACCAGCCCCGAGTCGACGATCTCGTGCTTCAGTGCCAGCCGGTCGCGCACGACGCGGGCGTCCGCTTCGGCCATCCCCTTCAGCGCCGGGTACATGGGCCAGAATTCGAAATAGCCGGTCGAGAGCAGCCCGACCTTGAGCCGCCGGTCCGTCTCGCCGCGTCCTGCCGACAGCAGGTCGCCGAACACCTCGCCTTCCGCCACCTCGAACGACCGCGCGCCGTCATCACTCATCGCCGTCTCCGCCTTTCCGTTTTGGGGTTAATTCGTCAGGGGAGGGGCTGTTCCTGCCGGCGCACGGAAACCCGCAGATCCCCGCAGATCCCCGGTTTTTCAGGGAGATATTGGCAGAAGGTTCAGATATTAACGTTAAGTAGGTTAATTTAATAGCAATAACCACGGAGAAGGTTTGAGTTTTGAGTTTTGAGATGGGGAAGGTTTCACACAGAGAATGCGGAGAGGAAGGTCTAAGGTTTGAGTTGGGAGCAGGCGCCATAATGCTTTTTATCTGAAAAGCAATATTTATACTTTCTTAATCTAAGGAATTTTATTTTTCCCATTTTCCCCTTGCGCAATTCATGTGCCTGGTGGTAAAATAGTCCAAATAGCAATACAGGCGCATGGCGAGTTGCTTGCACATGCATTGAACGATAGACATAACCCTGCTCGTCTTTCCACTGATCGCGCGGTGGGGCGAGCATGATACGGACCGTCACATAAGGTGATTCTCCGCGTGCCCGCATGGCGGCGGCATCCGAGGGTAGGATTCGTTTTAAATACAGCGCAACAGGTCTGAAGTAGCAGCACGGATTATCCTACGCCTCGCGTCTCCGCCGGCAGGGCCGGAAGGGAGCGCATCGTGCGTAATAATGCTCGGTATTTCCTCGTCCTCCTCGCACTCGTCCTGGGCGTGGCCGCCCGCGCCGCCCCTGACCGGGTCTTCGTTAACTCCAACTGGACCGGCCCCAATAACTGCGGCGGGCTTCATTGGCAGAACGACGCCTTCGCGGTTATCCAGCAGGGAATCGACCGGGTGTCCGACGGCGGGATAGTATCGGTCGCGGCGGGCGTTTATGCCGAGCGGCTGGTCATCGACAAGCCGCTATCGCTGCGCGGGGCTCAATATGGTGTCGATCCCAACGGTCCCGAGACGCGCGGGGCGGAGACGCGCATCGTGCCGCCTACTCACGATACCTCGCTGCCGGGTGGCATTCTGATCGGCGTGAAGGCGAACAACGTCTCGATAGCCGGACTAGAATTAGACGGCGACAACCCCGAATTTTCCGGCGGCGAGCTGCTCAACGGCGTTGACTGCAACGCCGCCTCGGGCATCGCCACGCGCGACGTGCACGTCGAAGGCTTGATCGTCGCTCACAACATCATTCGCAACCTGCGCTGCGATGCGGTCAGCATCGTTAATCCCGGCTGGCCGGTGCAGGCGGGCGGGATGAGCGCGGTGCTGTATAACAAAATCGACAACTTGCCCAAGAGCAGTTGGCCGGATAACCCCGGCGACATGCCGCCGGTGTGGGGCACCGGGGTGTGGGTGCAGCGCGAGAACGTGCAGGTGGCGAACAACAGCTTCACCCAGGTGGCCACCGGCATCGACATCCACTTCCTCTCCAGCACCGATGGGGTCGCCGCTCCCATCATCACCAATAACACCATCCATGCCTCGCTTGCCGGCATCGGGCTGCATCTGCTCAACGACATGACGCGCCACCTGGGCCCGGAGGCGCAGGTGTCCGGCAACAATATCACCATTACCTCCTGCCGCGAGACGGACGACGCCTTCCCCACCGCCGGCCTGTCGATCCTCTATATCGAGCACGAGTCGAAGATCCTCGCCACCGACAACACCATCAGCGGCGGCGACGCCGGGGTGCTGATCTGGGAGGCGCCCACCTATAACCCGACCAATATCACCCTCGCCAACTGCGCCATCTCCGGGTCTAAATACGGCCTCTGGTTCATGAACTACTACCCGCACGACCAGTTCGGCTTCGCCCGCCCCAGCGGCGCGCTCTTCAGCGGCGTCACCATCTCGAATTCCGTGGTCGCCGGCGTCTACCTGGAGGATGAACCGCAAGGCGACGGCCCCGTCACCCTCACCGCCGCCGGCCTCACCGTGCAAGGAGGCCCCGTCGGCCTCCTCCTCCACGGCCCGCGCACGATCGTCAATGGCGGCGTGAACCTGGTAGGCCAGACCGTCCAGCCCATCATCACCGAATCCAGCGCCCGCGCGCCAAACCAATAACCTTTGCGTCTTTGCGCCTTTGCGAGAAACCAAAATGAATCTTTTTAATCCGCAAAGCCGAATATCGCTTTTCTTCTGCCTGCTGCTCGCTCTGCCGGCGGTCCTGCCCGTGCTTGCCCAGCAGGAGGAAGCACTGCCAGCGACAGAGGCGCCCGGCATCGCCATCGTGCCGCGGGACGGCTTCAACCTGGGGGTAAGCGAGCTCATATCGCCGTCGAATGTGGTGCTGAACATCGAATCTCAGGCTCACAATTGGTTCGCCGGATCATTTATCAATCTACCAATCGGACAACAGATCACCTTCGGCATCTCCCTGGCCGGCAAAGATACCACCGAACCGGCCAATGTCGCTAAGTGGCAGGGATTACGGCCATTTTTAACCTTTGCCGACCCCACGCTTTACGATAGTTATATCGGATATACCAAGGGAACGAACGGGCACTGGATCGCGGATGATTTATTCCGTGCCGGCGACCAGGATGCCGGCGCCGGACCGCTTCCCGAGCAAACGGTAATCCCCGCCAATTTGGCCGAACAATTCCTGTCCCCGGATGGGAATAGCTGGTATCCCTGGCGTGAAATCGACCCGGTTCAGGTGTTGACCAACGTCAATATCTGCCGTTTCACGGCGACCTTCGAACAGTCCTCGGCATCAATCGCCATGAGGGTGCCATACACTTATACCTATCAGCAAGCCTTCCTGCAGCGTCTGCGCGCGGCGAATCTGCCGGGAGTGTTTCTTGATGAGATAGGAACGACGCCAGATGGTCGGACATTGACGGTGATACGTCTCGAACCGCCTGATCTCAATAACGCTCCGACAACGCGTCCATCTATCCTGGCTTATGCGCGCGAGCATGCTACCGAACCGGATGGAAGCTGGGCGATCGAAGGCATATTGCGCTGGCTGCTCTCCGATGACCCGACAGCAAGAATGGCCCGCCGGCAGAATGATTGGCTTCTCGTGCCGATATTTGACCCAGATATGTCGGCCCGAGCGGTGTTTACCAATGCGAATCTCTTTCGAAACATCAAACCTGTTCGCCCCGAAGCTGTCGAATATGCCAAATATCTTGTGAATCGAACCGATGCCGGACATCGGTTGGAGATCGTGATCAATCTTCACAGCGTAGAATGTTCAGACGGACCTAATCTGTTTTCACCGTTAGTCAACCGCATGCGTGCCAATGAAATAAAAGAACTTGATCGAGAATTATGGCAAACAGCGCAAAACGCGGGATTCGCCACCTGCCAGCCTGACTGGGGGATGACTGGCCTGGCTACCTCTCGACTATGCGGCTGGTGTTATAAGGTCTTTCGTACCATGGATCTCAGTTACGAGGTAAACGGTCGGGCACCCGATTCTCGATTAACAACTGCCCAACTGATGCTGTTAGGCCGCTTCATTGCTCAACACGGCGCCACTATCATCCAGGGGACAAAGATGGTGGCAATACGCGAAGAAATCAAGCAATATTTAATCGAACGTGAGAAAGAACGTGCAGCCTGGTGGCAGCAACAGAAGCGTGATGCTAATACACGCACTAATGGTGATCTCCTGGTTCAAGGATTTTAAAAGGGGAGGTAATCAGATGAAGACTCTTTTACGCTATAGCATTTTGTGGATATTGTTATGTGGCAGTATTATCGTAAGCTGGGCCGGTTTCCCAAATGGTACCGGACTCACTTTATATGCGAATGATGAGGAAGTACTCGTGATTCCGGCCAGCCCAGATGTGACGAGTATCACCTGGCGTGTCGAGGTAGATGCAGCAGGTGAGGGTTATCCTGGAGATGTAAAGCTCAAGCGGAGAACAGGTATTGATCCGGAAACCTGGACTGATGTTGCAACGATTGAAACAAATGGTACCACGGGAAGTACAAGTTCATCAGAAACCGAAGGCTTTATACCAACAAACACGCCAGGGACATATTTCTTTAAAGGTGTCGGTGATCTAATCTCACCACCAGGAGGGACCACTGAAACTAATATCGTCACAATCAAAGTCTGTAGGGTTGCTGATATAAATGTCGAAAACGGTGCTACTGATGACTTAGATGGTGACTCGGCTCCAGCGAACACGGATGTCTGTGCCGCGATTAAAGGGAGTGGGTATGTCCAAGTGGTGGCAATCCTCGATCCCGTAGTGACCGGAGGTGATGCCCTGTCCCCCAATCTTGTGTCATGGTCGGGTGGAACCGATGCCGGTGATATATTAAAACGGAAGTTCACAAAAGCGAATTGGGCGAAAGAAACCTTGACGGCCAACTGCGGCACTAGCAGCTATAGCCAGATTGTATATATTATAGGTGCACAATCAACAGGTTACGAACCTGCCGACGGGCAGAGCAGCACCAATCGTTTCGCAGATAATTCGCAAGGATTTACCAGCACTGGTGTTATTGGTGCGCCTGATGGTGATGGTATTTGGCGCAATCGATGCGAAATTGAATTCACCATCAAACCTGATGTGCTACTCACTGATGGAAATGATGATATTATCGCGAAGAGTAAGGTCAATTGGGATGTGAGCAGAGATAAACGTACTAAATATTGGAAAAATATCGGAGGAACCTGGTCGATTACTGAAGATCATAGCGCCAGTTGGGAATCCGATGATGGCGGTCAAGGTGATGAAGATAATAATCCATGGGATGGTAATGGCCATGTCTACGGGACTGATCAACCGGGTATTAATGGGACAGGCGATGCCCGTGTGCAAAAAATGAATATGCGTGAATGGGTTCGCGTAGGATTGGACAGTACGACAGGCCCTAACGGAACAATCTGTTCGGATTATTATTATTGGCATACCTTTGTTTCTATCAGAAAAAATGGCGCTAACTGGGAACTGGATAATACCTATGATAATGAAATTCCATCAGGCAATTCGTATTGGGGGAATATTCCGGTCACCGGCATCACTATCACCTCCACAACTTTGCCGAACGGCACTGTGAATACAGCTTACAACCAGACACTCGCATCTACCGGCGGGACCACTCCGATTTCCTGGACTGTTGATAGTGGAATTTTACCCCCAGGATTATCTCTCAGTAGTTCAGGGACCATCAGCGGCACACCGACTACGGCTGGTATATATACATTTACGGTAGAAGCTGAAGATTCTTCAACACCTCATGCGTCAGACCTGCAGCAATTGTCCATCACCATCACGAATTGAGGGTATTGTCCGCTAGGTACCCTTGCATGCGGTATATCGTTTAAAGGAGGATTCCATGTTGAAACTTCGACTTCGGACAATAAGCATATGGTGTGGAATGGTTGCTATCGGTCTGTTGGGACTGGTTTTATCAATCGTGGGTACACATACAGTTGCTAACGGCGAAGATACCCAAATTCCTACAATTATCAGGCTGCAAAGTCCGGAACCGCTCATAAGACAAGCGGCATTCGATACGTTAGTCAGTAATCGGAAAGACGACATTGCACAAGTGTTGGCAATACTGGAAAAGGAAGACATCGACCAGGCATTTAACGGACCTTTACACCGTTCGATAAAATTACTCGGTGCCTGGCGGGCTTCTGAAGCGGTGGTCGCATTGACGAATAGGTTCATGTATGTGCCCACTGATTTCGATATCGAAGAAATGCTTCCGAGTGAAGCTTATCATGTATCAGCGGTCGCTCTCGTGCAGATAGGCGAGCCGTCGATCGGTGTGATGGTCGAAAGAATACGAATGACGAAATCGACATCCGAACGGCACCTCGCGGCATGGGTGATCATGGAGATCGAGGGCAAAGAACAAGCAATGTGCCGGTTAGCACGAATGAGCCAGCAGGACAAGATTGCCACCGAAAGATATGCGGAAGCAGAAGAATTCATTAAGACCTATGTGCCTAAATTCGAGCATCCGAAATAGTGGGTGTTAGCCGGGCGGGGCGAATACCCCCGAATTCGCCCCGCCAGTGATGACCTTCTACTCTTGTCCTTCGTCCAGGAAGGCTGCCGAGAAGGTCAACATCAATTTGGACTAGTCTTAGACCAGTCAGAACTGCATTCACAATGTCAATACTGCCCCCCATGATTGCGCAGCAGCAGGGTCATGCCGGCATCGTTGCGCAGCAGGGCGAGGGCGAGGGGGGTCATTTCCGTTACGCTGCGCAGGTTTACTTCCGCGCCCTGGCGCAGCAGCACTTCCACCACCTCCCGGCAGCCCATGAAGACGGCCAGGTGCAGCGGCGTCATGCCGAAGACATCGACGCCGTCGATATCGGCGCCGTGTTCCACCAGCTCTTCCACCAGGTCCGCGTGGCCCTGGGCGGCCGCCAGGTGCAGCGGTGTGCGTTCGAGGAAATTATGTTCATTGACGTCCGCGCCGCCCAGCAGCAGCAGCTTTATCGCTTCCAGCCGACCATCGCGGGCGGCGATATGCAGCGGCGCCATGCCGGCATCCGGCATTTCGATTTCCATTGGTGCAGCCACTCGACCCTCCCTTACCGCGCCGAATTAGTTTCTTCAGGTATAGTTTGTATTCCACAGGCGCTTTGAAATCTTCCCAATCCCTGGCCTGGTTTGCTTCCGGTTTAGTGGATATTTTTTGCTCAAACTACCCTGCTTCGGCAGGCTTTACGGCAGGAAGGTCAGCCTGGCTGTAGAATACAATTATGGGCAGACAATTATCTGTTCTGCCGATATCAGGATGGAGGTTATTCGAATGATTCGCACACTTTGCTTCCTCACCCTCGCCCTGTGCGCGCTCTGCCGCGTGGCGGCCCAGCCGGAGCTGATTCCCATCACCATCCAGGACGAACGGGATGTCCGGCAATTGATAGACACGCTGGACGCGCCGAACCTGCCGGACGCCGCGCGCGCGAATGCCGCCAAACGGCTGGCGCTGCTCAACCCGCCGGAGGCGCTGCCGGCGCTGCTCCGCGCGCTGGACGACCCGGCATTTGGCGTTCGCCAGTATGCCGCGCGGGCGCTGGGGCTGATCGGCGACCGCGCGGCCACGCCGGCCCTCGTCGCGCACTCGACTGAACCGGACCGGGAGGCGCGCATCGAGATCGTTGTCGCCCTCGGACGGCTGGCGGACCCCCGCGCGGTCGAGGCGCTGGCCGGCGCGCTGAACGATGCCGAAGACAACATCCGGCTGGCGGCGGCGACGGCCCTCGGGCACATTCCCGGTCCGGCGTCGAGCGCGGCCTTGCGCGGCATCATCGCCGATGACGCGCACCCCGGCGCCGTGCCCGCCCTGCTGTCGCTGGGGCGTCGCGGAGACCATGCCGTCACGCCCGTCTGCCTGCGGCGGATCGAGCAAGCCGGCTTCAACGATCCCCAGGTGGCACAGGCGCTGGCGGAGTCGGGCGATCCGGCGGCGCTGGATACACTGGCGACGCTGTTCAACCATGAGAACCAGGAGATAAGGAAGGCCGCCTGCATGGGTATGGCCCGCATCGGCACGGATGACTCGGTCGCAAAGCTGGTGGACCTGATGGAGGCGCATGAGAAGGAGCTCCGCAGCACGCAGGAAACGGACCAGGTGTGGTCGCCCGCGCTTGGCATGCTGACCCCCATGCAGGTGGATAAATACCTGGCCCCCTGGCTGTCAACTAATAAAACTTACTTGCTCCATCCGGTGTCACGACTCTTGGCGACCCATTATCAAGGCGATTTCACCATGGTCGTGCAACTGATGTACAGGCGTTGGAGCGGCCGCGATTGGTTCGAGCAGCGCCAGTCCGCGGAAGCTGTCAAACCACTCCTGCAGAAGCTGGATCGGGACATCGCCTATACGCTCGCGTCTCCACGCCAGTGGCGGGACAGCTCGCAGCTCGACGGACTGCTCGGCCCGCCGGCGCCGCCTATTGCCTTTAACACCACGGCGCCGGAACGGGGGTGCTGGGTGAGCACGCCGGAGATCACCCAGTTGCTGCTGGGCGGTACAGAGCTCAGGGACGGCCTGCAGGGGTCACGCGTCTATCGCGCCTGTTTCACCGGCGACCATGCGCTGGGAGCGCAGATCTGCCGGCTCATAACCCGGCAGCAGGATGCACCTTCCATATTTTGGTTCGGCATGGGGTTGAGAAAGCTGGCCGACCCGTGCGCTATGCCGACCCTGCTGGCGGTGTTGGAGAACGCCGATACGCAGGCGCGCAACGGCCTGTGGATGGGGCTGGCCGGCTGCGCGGACGGGCGCGATGCAGCGAGTTACCAGGTGTTGCTCGACCACCTGACCGCGGAGAATTCGGTAGTGCGCCAGGGCGCCATCGTCGGACTGGGCTCCTGCCGGGACGCCCGCGCTGTGCCGTCGCTCATCGTGGTGCTGAAGACGGACGCCGTGCCGGAGGTACGCGAATTCGCCGCGCTGGCGCTGGGGCTGATCGGCGACACCCGCGCCGTGACGCCGCTCTGCGCGGCGCTGAACGACGGGGTGGAATGGGCGCGCAGCGCGGCGGCGTGGGCGCTGGGCGAGATCGGCGATCCGCGCGCCATCGCTCCGCTGCAAAACGCCGCCTTGGTGGACGCGAACCAGCGCTTCCGGGTGCGCGTGTACCGCTCGCTGTATCTGCTGGGCGATCGGGAAGCGGCGGCAAAATTAACCGACCTGGTCACCTCCGAGGATTGGATCACCCGCGAAGTCGCCTACCAAGCGCTGCTGGAGAGCAACGAGCCGGGCATCGCCGGGTCGCTGCTGGCCCGGCTGGCGGAGAAACCAGACCCATTGATCATCGGCGCGCTGGGGCGCCAGCACGCTCAGCAGGCGATCTCCATGCTGCTGGCTATCCTGGCGGAACCGGAATATTCGTACCAGGGCACGAGTTGCCGGCAGGCGGTCTGCCGGGCGCTCGGCCTGATCGCGGAAGGCCGGCGGGTTGAGCGGGTTGACGAGGTGGCTGACGCACTGTACCGCGCCGCCACGACTGATGTAGAACCACAGGTGCGCGCGCAGGCGGCGCTGGCGCTGGCCCGCACGGGAGATACGCGCGCGCTGGGGCGGCTGGAATGGGTCATGCAATACTACGTGCCCGAGCGCAACGCCGCCATCCGCGCGCTATGGCGCATTCCCGATCAGCATGCGACGGAACTGCTGCTTGCCTGCCTCTCGGACGACGATCCGCTCGGCAAGGTGCTCGCCGCCCGCGGGCTGTGCCTGCGAAACGAGCCGCATGGCCCCGCGGCGCTCAAGACGCTGCTGCTCGCCGCCGGCGAACCGGTGGCGAAACAGGTGGCCATCCGTTTTGCCGCCGATCTCCGCGACCCGGAATTGGCGCCTTTCTTCATCAAACTGGCGAAGGCGCAGCACGAGGAGGCGTCGATCTTCATCGTGCTGGAAGCCATCGCCGCGTTGGGGAAGACCTCAACTCCCGAAGCGGAGCAGGCGCTGCTCGAGCTGCTGACCTCCCCCGCCTCCCGCCTGCGCGAAGCCGCCGCGCTGGCGTTGACAGGCACGACCAGCCCCGCCGCCCTCGCCGCCCTTCGCGCATGCCTGGAGACCGAAGAATCCACCCGCGCGCGGGCGGCGATGCAGGCGGTAGTGGGATAATGAGGAGATGGGGACGATTCGTGAGGACCTTTCCTCTCCATGACCGTGTTACCCATACCCGGTTATTGATCGAGTATCGTGAACGGATTCGTGTTGGTGTTCACTGGGAGGAAATCTCCACCCGGCGCGCCACGGCGGGCGCGCGCTACGGAATGCAAAACGAAAGGTCCTAAAGTGGAAAAGCTGACTTGTTCGTATTATAATGAAACCGGAGGTTCGTGCATCACATATGGGATTGCAAGGCGTCGAGTTGATGATGGCCATTGAGGACGAATTCGGCATTGCCTTCACCGACCAGGAGGCTGAGCGTATGGTGACGGTGGCGGACCTGAATGCCGCCGTGCTGGAGAAGCTGCGGGCGGGACAGCGGATCGTGGATGAGCGGCGGTGCGTTTCCAGCCACTTGTTCTATCGCCTGCGCCGGGCGCTGATGGAGGCCTGGGGTGTGCCGCGGGCGGAAGTACGGCTGGAAGCCAGGTTGGATAACCTGCTGCCGCGGAAGGGACGCAAGGCCTGCTGGTCGGGCTTGCGAGATAGCCTGGCGCTGGAACTCCCTGAGCTTTCCTTGCCGTACTGGATGAGTTGGACCATAGTCGGCTTCGCCTTCGCCGTCGCGCTGGGGGTGGTGATCTTCATTATACCGGCAGCAGATACGCTGTCAGACCGTATCTTCTCCGGCATCGGCTTCCTGTTCGGAACGGTCCTTGTCTGGCTGTTAATTTTTGCGGGGCTGGCCTGGTTTTTTGACCCCTTTGCCCTTTGCATCCCGCGTGAATATCGCACGGTGCGCGAAGCTGTACTGACGCTGCAGCAGCGTCACTTCGGCAAGCTGCAGCTGGCGGGCGCCGGGATGGATCGCGAGGAAGTCTGGAACAAACTCGTCCAGCTCATCACCTCCGAGTTGCAGGTCAAACCGGAGGCCGTCAAGCCGGAAGCGAAGATCTGGGACGATTTGTGCCGTTAGGTTCCGGCCTTTCGCATGCGTTTTTTCGCCTCTTCCCAACCGGTTATCTGCTCTTCACCCTGTTGCACTTTAGCGGCACGTTCGTTGAGAACCGACGCATGCCGTGCCGGCGATGGCACGGCTTCCGGATTTCGGCACAGGTCTTCCCAGATGCTTTCCATCACCTCGAGTTTTTCCTCCGTCGTCATTTCATCCAATGGCAATTTATAGTTCATCGGATATATCCCTCTTTAAGCTCGCTGATTACACGATTTACTATGCCTTACCGGTCCTCAATCAACAACATATTACATTTTTCACGGCATGGAGGATACCCCATCCCCCCGCAGAAGAAAGCACATGGCCGGCTTTCGCCGGCATGATTTTTCTTATAAGAAGGTATTGCGATGGATACGACCGTGGGCACTCTTTCCCTGAATGCGCTCATGCAGACCGCCGCCCAGCACGCCGGGCACCTGGTGGAGCGTATCGAGGCGGAATTGGCGTTTGCCGAAGGGCTGTGCGATTTGCATCCGGACAAGGCGCCGGGCTGGGGACCGCTGATCGGGCGGGCGCGCGAGCGCGTGGCGGCGGCGCTGGGCGACCGCAAGCTGGACGGTATCGCGGCGGCGGTGGAGGAGGCGGAGGAGATCCTCGCCCCCCTCGGGCCGGCGGCGAAGAAATATACCGTGCACATCGCCGGCCATGCGCACATTGACATGAACTGGATGTGGTCGTGGCCGGAGACGGTGGCGGTGACGGTTGACACCTTCGGCACGGTGCTGAAATTGATGGACGAATACCCGCAATTTCGCTTCTCGCAGAGCCAGGCCAGCGTTTACCGCATCATGGAGGAGCGCCGGCCCGATATGCTGGAGCGGATCGCCGCGCGGGTGAAGGAGGGGCGCTGGGAGGTGACCGCCAGCCACTGGGTGGAAGGCGACAAGAACCTGGCGGGCGGCGAAAGCCTGTGCCGGCACCTGCTGTATACCCGGCAGTACCTGCAGGGGCTGTTCGGACTGAAGCCGGAGGACGTGCCCATCGACTGGTCGCCGGACACCTTCGGCCATGCCGCCACCGTGCCCACCTACCTGGTGCGCGGCGGGGTGAAATACCTGTACCTGCACCGGCCCGGCGTGCAGACGCCCTCCAAGCCGGACGCCTTCTGGTGGGAGGGGCCGGACGGGGCGCGCGTGCTGGTGCGCAACGACATGAAGTACGGCTACAATGGCGTCATCACCCCGGCAATCGCGCGGAACCTGCTCGGTTTCGTGAAGTTCACCGGCGGCACGGATTACATGTTCGTGTGCGGCGTGGGCGACCACGGCGGCGGTCCCACCCGGCGCGACCTGCTGCGCGGGCTGGACATGCAGAGCTGGCCCATCTTCCCGACGGTCGCCTTCTCCACCACACGCGCGTTTTACGAGCGGCTGGAGAAGGAGAAGCTGCCGGTGGTCACCGGCGAGCTGAACTGCGAGTTCACCGGCTGCTACACCACGCAGACGCTGATCAAGAAGGCCAACCGCTTCGCGGAATCCCGGCTGGCGGACGCCGAGCTGGCCGCCGCGCTGGCCTGGGCGACGAGCGGCCTCCCCTACCCCGCCGGCGACTTCCGCCAGGGCTGGCGCGATACCCTGTTCAGCCACTTCCACGACATCCTGCCCGGCTCCGGCGTGCACGACACCCGCACCTACACCCACGGGCTGTATCAGCAGACGATGGCGATGACCAGCGCCGCGG
>Ga0172369_10003740_pt1 | contig 19783 bp, 16 predicted proteins | sample LakKiv25m_FD_114539 | JGI IMG/M metagenome (GOLD analysis project Ga0172369, IMG submission 114539) | Freshwater microbial communities from Kabuno Bay, South-Kivu, Congo - kab_022012_11.25m | ecosystem: Environmental > Aquatic > Freshwater > Lake | place: Democratic Republic of the Congo...
CCAAAAAGGAACTTAAAAAACCAGCTCTGTTCCACCCATCTTTAGCATCAGGACGCTGGTTCACCTTTACTATCTCCGAACAATTGGGAAATATTGGCGGGGAGGTCAGACGCGCCATAAGCTGGAAAGAAAAGGGCGTATCCGAATCTTTTGGGCAGGCTCTCGCGAGAGCCCTGGAGCTTTTTGATCTGACTTTAGACGATGGTCGTTGGGCCGGGCACCGGCGACGTGAAGTTGCTAGAGCCCGTGAAGTCTTTTGCGATTTCGTGGTCGGTGACAACAAATATAAAGGCACGTCTCTCAACCTTCAAAAATACTTCGACGCTTTTGCTATAGCCGCGCGTCGCCAACTTTAACTCGCAAGTTCCCGCGCTTCCTCTCGGGACAAATCCCTAGCTTTTTCTAACTGTTTTTTATCGTAACGCTTCCGCGCTTTGCCATACCCGATCGTCAACTTGATCCGACTGCCCGAGGCGTAAAGTTTAAGAGGGATTAAGACGTAGCCCTTTTGAGAAGTTAAACCGGCTAATTTATTTATTTCGGCGTGCGTTAAGAGGAGACGACGTGACCTGGTGGGATCAAACTTTTCGGCCGAGTTTTTGTAATTGGCAATGTGCGTTCCTACCAACCAAGCCTCGTGGTTAAGTATTTTGACATAAGAACCACCAAGGCGCGTGCCCTTTTGACGAACGGACTTGACCTCGGCGCCAATTAAAGAAATTCCCGCCTCCCAAGTATCTAAAATATCATAATCGTAGGAGGCACTTCGATTTTCTGCCAAAATTACTGCCATACTCCGCTCCACGCTTTGCCGTTCATCACCAACGTAAAATTTTTGCCGGATTCATTAACGGACAAAAGCTCTACCATGCCAGAAAGATTCGGCAATAATACTTGGAATTGGTAAAGTCCGGTCTTATCAAAAACAGTTAAGCGCGGAGTACTACCCCCCTCGACGGTGTATAAATTATCCGAGGTGTCGTTCGTGAAAATCGCGACCGCATTAGTTAGTGGCTTATCAAATCCGCTCAAAGTGAAACTAGCCGGCTCCCCTTTATAGAATTTTTTGATGCTAGTTCCGGTGAGAACGTATAGACTACCGTCTATGCTTAGTCCTGTGGCATCGTCAAAAGACGCCGGAGTTTTTAGCCACGGATTAGTTGATTTATAAATTTGGCCGCTACTTGGAGTTACGAAATAAGGCACGCCATTGTAAGTAGCTGTGGCCGTAATTTTAGGATTGCCCGGAATACTAGCATTAGTAATGTTCTGACGAGCAATCAAAATTTCCGCCGGCATTGAGGCTTCTTTAAAAGAACTAATTTTCTGAATCTGGTAAGTCGAGATTACTAAGGTGTCTAACTGCTCTTTGAGACTTTTAACTTTCGGGAGTTTTTTATCTTCAAAAGAAAGATCGCGCCACGCTAATTCGGCAGCCGACAAGGCTGTTTTTGTTTTGTCTAAATTGACAGTGGCATTACTCAGAGCTTCGTTAACGAGGCTGGCCAAATTAGTGGTAGTATCACCCAAAACTGTAGACTCATCAGATTTTATAGAATCGATATTATCTTGACCGGATTGGCTATTTTTACCCTTAAACGACACCACTAATGATCCAATTAAGACCACTCCCAAAGCCAAGGTCAAGAGACCCAAGAATTTAGTTTTTTTAGCAGGGTGTAAGACTTCTTTTAGCTTCGGTAGGAGGTGCGCTCGAAAGCGCCAGTTTTTGTTAACGCCTACTCGACTCGTTAAAGTAACTCGGTCGGTTGGAGGTTCTAAATTCTTGATTAAAAGAATTAGACGGCTAGCTCGATCAGGAGCTTTTTCGATTTCTTGCCCGAGAGTGGCTAGTTTCGTTAGTAGATTTTCGGAGCTTAAATCTTCGGCCACTTTACTAGCGGCCAGTAATATAACGTCGTCATCTTCCAGTAAGTGGGAAGAAAACCCAACCTCTAGGCCTTCGTCTAAAGTTACTTCTTTGACTCCTGTTCCGCGAATTATAAAGGCCTTTGTTCCGCCGAGTAATGCCGTGTACAGATATTTTCCCCATTTAACCACCACCGCTAAGTTGCATTCCAAATTATCTTTAGACTCAAGACCTGGTAAAGGATTAAGACTCAAACCTAGTAACCTACTTCTTACCGCGGTCATAGCTTTCTCTAAAGATTGGGCTGGAGTCCCTTCTAACGACCCGAAATAACTTTCTTTAAGAGTATCCCAAACTAGGCGATTCATAAGAGCCACGCTCTCGGCCGTTACCCCAACAAAGTCAATTACAGCGTAAAGACTGCCATGACTTTGGAGTAGCTCTCGTTCAGATGGTTCTTCAATAAAAGAAAAGGCGATCGCTCCCGAGTCAGGACTAGGAGTTGTACCACCGCCAATTTTTTGGATTTTAGCTATTATTTCTGTCACAACAATAAAGCCGCCAAGGCTACTAAAGATAAAGCAAAAGCCAGGTGAAAGTTAGCGATCACTTTAAGAGTAGCAGAAAGACTTGTGCCCAGAGTTTGAATCATTAAAGACACTTGTCGCACCACCAAAAAAGCAAAGAAAGCGTAAATCGCTAGCAGAACCACAGTAATTACTTTTGTAATTAGCCAAAAATCAATGGTCATCTTGGTGTTGTCCCATTAACGTTGCAATAGCGCCACGAATTACCGCCGGCCTGGGTACCCCGATAAATTCAAATTCACGTTTTTCGGCGGCGGTTTGCACGAAAATGTCGCCGTAATCAAAAATACTCTGAAAAATTCCGCCCTGACTCGAGGTGACATCTTCTAAGTGATCTATCCCGGCTTCGGAAATGTTCTTGTATAAAAGCCCCCAAAAATCTAAATCCAATACTCTGTCGGTAGTTATCAGAAACACGTTAAAATACCAGTTGAGGTACGACTCAAAAATCACTGCTACCACCAGCAAATACCACAAAAGGATAAAAAGCGCTTTGTAACGAATCGGAACTACCAAAGAGCCTAAAATCTGCGGCCAAGGAAGAAGAAGTGGTAATAAGATTAGAAAAAGTATTAAAAAAACCCGGGGTAATTGCATAAACCAATGACGACGAACTAAAAACAAAATCCGCTCCCCAGCCTCTTGGTTATCAAAACGAGTGCTACCTGGATTTTTTACGAAGGCCGCGAAAGCTTGCATTAATCCTTATTATACCTTTTTTAACTCAAACCAGGTGGAATAAATCCAGTCTTTCTCGGGGCTCCGAACGTTAAAGCAGTAACGAAAGCGGATGCCGGTTATTTCTCCTTCACTAATACTGCGATTTGACCCTTCAGCCGTAATCCATTTAACCCGGTCGCTACTGCCACCCATAGTGACCGCGGAGATTGATTTAACACTATCCAGTGGCGTCTTACCTTCGGCTCTTAACATTTTCCTCACGTCCTCCATACTGGTGTGGCTATCAACTCGTTCGAGATCCGTAGTATTAAGAAGAGCTGTATTTAAAATGTCCGTCATATCAATTTGCCCGACCGGCGTCCCTCCGCCAAAATCGCTCTTGGGAGGATAAGATTGACTTTTCCAGGAGTTAGGGATAATGGCACTCCAGTTGTTGAATGGTGAGGCACTATCATTCATTTCCACCCCGCGCAGGTAAGGGTACTGATCGTTCAAGTTGCCGCTATCTTTGTATTGGCGGCTGTCGCTATTAAAAGCAAACGACGGCGAGTCACCAATGTCATCGGTATGGGGACCGCTAGTCGAGAAATAAAACGCCCTAATTGGCTGACCATTGTAGGTAATTATTTTTCCCCGTGTGGCTTCGGCGGCGGCTTTTTTGCCGTCGCCGCCAACGTAAACCTGACAGGCTTGGGTGGTACAAATCGTTTTGCCGTTCTTGGCGTAATCGTAAGCGTAAGTTCTAGCGGCAATTACTTGGACCCGGTCCATCACCGCCGCGGCGTCTTTACTGATGGTGTACCACACCGGATCGGTTTCCCCAATCCCGGGAAGATATTCGTCTTCGAAATTTAATTGACCAAAACCGCTAACGTTGATGTTGTTGATATCGACAGTGGTAAATTCGACATCACGGTAATAGTATTTTAAAATTTTTTCCTCGTCCCAACCTTTGCTAGCTAACATAAAAGCTCCCCACTGACTCATCCCCACCCCATGTTCTGTGCCATACCCAGTAATCCGCCAACTAGGTGCGCCGTCAGGATTAGGGGTATTTTCCCGACCAGCCCCCGATTCCTTGACGTTTAAAGCCGCCGATTGTTGAGAACTCATTAAGCTACTAATTTCACTACTTAATTGATCAATTTTTTGACCAAGGATAGCCTCTTCGGCCGCGATATTTGTTAATTTTTGTTTAATCTCCCCCGCCTGATTTTTAAGCTGGTTTTGAATTGCCGCTAATTGCTGTTTTTGAGCGTCAAGTTGAGCTTTTAGAGTAACGGCCTCCTTTTTATTGGCTTCAAAACTAGTAATCTCTTCGTTAAGACCGACAATTTTATTTTTAACGACCGTCATTAAAGACTCAAAGTAAGCCAGTCGCCGTGGCCATGTTTCCCAAGCGCTCATACTGCCTTGACCAAGAAAAAGAATGAGTGGCACCACATCGCTCCGTTTGTAAAAATCGCGAACCACCTCGTTTCGTAACTGTTCTTGACCGGACACTTTGTCTCGGCGGTCGGTTAAAGACTGATTAATTAAATCTAAAGTTTTTAGAGTAGCCGATATTTTGGCAGAGATCGCCACAATTTGGCTATCAGTCACATTTAGTTGACCAGACAAATTTTCCAGCTCTTTAGACAAGTCCTCTTTAGTTGACCTAATTTCGGAGAGCTGTTTGGTGGCGTTTTGGTAATCGTCAAAAACATCGGCCCTCGCAATCTCGCCATTGACAGCGCCAGCCAAAGAAATTAGGATGAGTAGAGGTACTAAGAGTCTAAAAGGATTTTTGGGCACTGCTTTATTATAGCGAAAAACAAGTATGGGTGATTTAACCGGAATTGTTCAAAACTATGCCATCGCCGCCGTCGGCGCCGCCGGCGTTATCGCGTTGCTGTTGATCATTTACGGCGGGTTGCTGTTTACCCTAAGCCATGGGGATCAAACCAAAGTTGAGGAAGCGAAAGAAGTTATTACCAATGCCTTGGCAGGACTTGCTTTAATAGTCTTCGCTTCTGTAATTCTTAAGATTATTGGATTTGATATTTTTGGAATTAGCTTTTTTAATAGTTACGGTTTAAATTAACAAACAAAATGCACCCTTGTACCACCGATCCTTGTCCATTAGATTTCAGTGAGCTAGGCTTACAATTTACAAATAGTAGCGGGTTTATTACGGCGGTAATTAAAATTTTAATTGGAGCTGTTGGCGTTGGTTTCCTAATATTTTTCCTGATGGGGGCCTTAAAATACGTTACGTCAAGTGGCGATAAAATGGCGGTGATGTCGGCGCAAGGGACGATCACCAGCGCCTTAATCGGATTAGTATTAGCGGCCGCGCTCTTTGCTATAATGTCGTTATTAGAGTCCGTTCTGGGTGTTAAATTTTTAAATGTAAGTATATGATTCAAGCAAGTGAAGTCGGTCTCACTTTTGTGGATATAGGTAGTATTACCAAAAACGCCGTTAAGATACTTATTGGCGCTGTGGGGATCTTGTCATTCGTATTTTTAGTGATTGGTGGTGTAAAGTACACCGCGTCCGGTGGCGATAAAGCCCAAGTAGAATCGGCCAGACAAACTATTACTTATGCGGTTGTGGGGCTTGGTCTAGCGGCGGTAGCTTACGCAGTGGCCACTTTACTGGAAACAATTTTGGGTATCAAGATTTTAAATGTAGTGATTACTTAACGAAGGGGGTGATTCGTACGGAAAATTTATTAAATACAATCTCAACCCAAGTCCAAGCAGTAGCTTTGTCAAACATTGGGTCAGCAAGTGACGTAAATCTTAGATTTACCAATATTCCCAATGTGGTTAAGAATGGTATTCAGATCTTGGTCGGAGTGGCTGGAGTAATTTTCTTTGTAATGCTGGTGATAGGAGGTATTCAATACGCTATGTCCGGCGGAGATAAAGCCCAAGCCCAAGCGGCTAAAGATAGGATCACTAACGCTTTAATCGGGATCATTATCGTGGCAGTTGCCTTTGCGTTAGTAAGCTTAATTTCAGCTATTCTCGGTGTCCAGATAACGTCTGTCAATGTTCCAAATGCAAGGTAGTTTTTACTGTAACCCCCGTAACCAATATGGTGACGGGGGGAACGGTGATAAGTTTTCGAAAGGGGCTTTTTATGGCGGTTTGTGATTTACGTGCCGACCCCCCTAGCCTTGATAGCTTGGGAGGGTGCGTTACCGGATTAATTAAATTACTAGTCACTCTCGGCGGAATTGCCGCGGTAATTGTGTTTTTAATGGGAGCTTTTAAGTATGTAACTTCCGGCGGAGACGATAAAGCCGTTGGCGAGGCCAAGGCAACCCTCACCTGGGCGGTAATTGGCTTAGTAGTGATTGCGGTATCTTATGCCGTAATAACTTTGATAGGTAAGCTATTCTTAAGCGGGCCAGACGCATTGTTAACCTTTCCTAATTTGATGCCGTAACTAGTTAACTTTCACAAAAACTTCGGCAGTCTCATCACCATAAATTTTGGCCCAGCTAGGTTGACTCTCCAACCATTTTCGAATTGACGGTTCTTCTGTATATCGACGAAGTGTGTCCACAACAGCTTGACCGCCAACTAAAAATGTTTGAATACCGTCCAACTCTCGCCAATTGGTTTTTTCCACTAACGCCAATTCAAACTTATATTTTTCAAAAAAGGCCTTCTTTTTTTCGTTGGTATTAGCATCCATATAATCTTTGAAGGGAAAAACACTACCTTGATACCAAGTCGCCGGCATTCGGCCGTCCAGAAAAATCTTGGGTTCTCCGCCCCACCGGGCAATTAAAAAACCGCCCCAGTTATAGGGGTTATAGATGTTTGACTTACCATTGACCGCCTCACGCGCTTTAGCCACGGCTACTGTCGAGGGAAAAGTATTACCATGTTTAGTGGCTTGACCTAAAAAAGTACTGGGGTAGTTTTTTAGACAAATATTTAGCAACGTTAGACCAAACAGAGCCGTCAAAAAACAGATACTAAATTGTTTTAGCCAAAAAGACAACGAAATAGAACGCTTAAAATCATTCTGAAAAGCCACTAAACCAAGGGGTAACGCCCAAATTACAAGTAGTGGCAAATTACGAACCGCTAGAGCTGCTGACACTACGTACAGACACAGCACACAGTAAAAAAATAGCCAACCAGTTCGAAAAATTTTAAATCTAAAGGCCACAAAAACAGTAATTAACATTAACGATAAAACGCTTATGTAACTAGGAGGGAAAATAAAAAACGGTGATCGCCATTCCTGAATATGGCCTCTAAAATAACTGGCTTGGGGCGACACAAAGTAACTGATAATTTCCAGCCACAACCTAATTCCATACGGGTTAAACAATGTCACTACTAACGACACCACTGCCGTAAACAAATCTAGTGGGTTAAAATGACGTTCTTTAATAGATTTATAGAAAATGGCGCCCGCTAAAATCCCCCACCCCAAGAAAAAACCCGGGTGCAAATTAGCCCATATCCAGAAAAGTAATATTGTAGAGATTGACAACACCAATTTAATTTTTAGTGACGAAAAGCCACGTAGGTACCAAAAGATCAGCCAAAACAAAATTACATTCGCCCATACACTTACAACGGGTGTCCTAATCCCGAAACCGGAGATGATTCCAAATAATAGCAGTCCGCTGAAAATCCCAATCACCAAGTAGTTAACTTTTAATAACCGGTGAGTTAAATAAAGATGAGTAGTAATAAATATTGAGGTGACAACCGAAAAAAACATCCCTAAACCAAAGTAGCCAAAAGATTTATAGATAAAATACATTATTAACTCCATCCGAAATTCAAAGTCCACCCACTGAAAATTAGGTAAGGCGAATGAGTAACGATCAGCATAAGGAAAAGTCCCCGTCTCGACGTAATCTTTAGCTACTTGCAAACGCCAGCCCAAATCGGGGTCAAGGCCAAGAAAAACCAGAGCCGTAAAGAAACAGAGTAAAATTAAGAATATCGGCAGAAGGGGTAAATTTTTCATAGGCACTAACACTTTATGTAGGCTACATAATACCTTATACTAATTAACGTGAGAATCTGCCTTAGAATTTTCTTAACTATTACCGCCATCTTTATTTTTGACGTTTTGACGACGGCCAAACTCGTCGTAGCCGCGACCACCTGCCCAATCTACGAATTAAATCCGGTGGGGGGAGTCACTAGAGGCGATCGGTTTGATATTCCTATTAACCTCAATCTTCCGGCCTTCGGCGGCCTGTTAGGTAAAAGTTACTACTGTGCCAATCCGACTAGCATAGGTTTAAGTGACCTTACAGACCCATGTGCTTTAAAATCAGGCTGGTCGGACGCCGATTACAAAAATGCCGGTTGCCAGTACGTGAGCAAACCACCAAGTACTTGTGCGGACGACGCCTCAATAGCCAATCTAGTAGAGGTAATAAAAACCTCGCTCAAAGACGACGAAATAAAAGCGGGAGGTGGCGGCACTACTAGCAGTAATGTTCGAAATGAGGCTGATTTTCACGAAATAACTAACGTTAAGTTACGAACTCCTACTCAAGCTGGTGATCGTGTTTTTGTTGATACTACAACCGGAGAAACAGCCAGAAAAATTAGCGAGTGTAAAGTTTATTACGCTGCTTGTTTTAAAGTCGTCTTCCCACTTTACAAGTGGGACGGCGGTAAATGGGTTCCGGATACCAAAATAACCACCGGCTGGTTTACTCAAACTAAAGACGATCCTTTGCACTGCGTTACCACACCCTCTTTTAAGAAAGAGGCCAACATCACCGAAAACTTACAAACGAGCATTACTCAAGTCCCGGGTGAGGATCCGGCAATTACCAAACTTAAAAATAAAGAGCCTAGCTTCAATAACGATGGCAGTATTATCAATAACGACCAAACCGACACCACCCAAGACGATTTTCCTAAAATGGAGCTAAGCCTTGCCTCTAGACGCGTGGATACTTCATCGGATAAATATTTAATTTATTGGAAATTCTGCACCGCGAGGGGTACTAACAGTTGCGATATTAAGAACTATGTCGCGGATTTGGAAGAGATAAGTAACGGAGCGAATAATGGTCAGGTTAAAATCGCTACCACTCCGAATATTGACTGGGGCGATAACACTAGCACCGCCGGCGGCAACCCTAAATGTTTTATGACCGGCGACTTTAACACCCATCCTATTGAGGTTAAAAAAAGCGCTGTCGGAGATTATTACACCCTTAAAGCCAAGGTGGTCGGTCAACCCAGTGACAGCACTAATCCCACTAACGCGCATTGTCAAAACTCGGCGGAAGTGGTCTCTTCTGTTTTTCTTAACGATGATATTAGCCGAATTACTTTAAGCGGCAGTTCCGCCAATCTGCCAAAAATCGCTGCATGTCCCGATACCGCTATTCCTCAAAAAGCGGATACAGACACCAACAAAGAAATCTGCATTATGGGTAATTGTTTCGTAAGTACCATAAGTAAAGTCATCACCGGCGCCACGGAACGGATAAAAAGCTATTTTAACAAGGCCGTCACCTACGACAGTCCCAAAGAAACTAGAGATAATTGTGAAAGTTTGGCTAAAAGTTGGTGCGAAGATCAAGACTCCACCGGAAGTGAACACTTATCTATAGATCAAGTGGTTACGCCGTATAGCTTACCTTCCGGACCAACAGGATCCCGAGGGAGAGCTCATGTAAAACTCACTATTAACAACAGTTCTAGCGAAGATGCCGAAAATATTGTTCTGACCAACCGCTGGTATGAAAGAAGCAACACCGGATCGGCGCAATTTGTGGAGGGGCCGTTTACGGTTGGGCCAATAGTAACAAAACCGGGCTTGAATGCGATTCAGTGGACAATTCCAGCGAAAGCTTCCGGATCTCCAACGATCATAGAATATGACGTAGATCTGCTTACAGACGCTTCTCAAATCTATAGACTTGTTAGCAGTATTGCCGCCCAAGTTGTTGATGAAGGTACCACCAGCGCTTCTTATGAAAACGCGTCCTTTCTCGTTAAAGACGACGGCACATTTACACCGCTGTCACCAGTCTTCAATAATAGTCCGGAAGGTTTAAAAGTTCTAGAAGCAATTGAACCTCCCGCCGGAACGGATTCCGAAGCAAAAATTAAAGTTACAGTAACCAACGACTCTGCCAAAGAGTTTCGAAATATCAGAGTGGTGAGCTCCTGGGATCAAGAAGAAATTGAAGGCCAATCTAAAGAATTTGCAAGCTTAGCTGTAGGAGCTTCTGGCGAATTTTCTTACACGGTGACTGTTGATCCTACTATAACCGCTCTTTACACCGGTAAAGTTACCGCTACCGCTTCCTATAACTTCACTAAAACAGAAACTGGACAGGTAGACAAAGTAGCGGTGGTGGTTGGAAATGCTACGGGAGCGGACGTCAAAACCTGGTGTCAACAGGCAGTTTGGTATGCTTGCTATATTGTGGATGTTTTAACTGGCTGGCACGGAATTAAAAATAGAACGTTTGAGAGAATTGTTACTATCCACTACTACCCCTATTTTTCAACCGCCTATTCCGGACAACTGCAAACCAACACGGTTAGCCCCAAAGATGGCTATTTTAATGCCTTTACGCCACCTAACGCGGAAACTAAACCAACCATGAGTAAGCAAAACCTAAGTACCACCGCGAGTCAAACTAAAAACACCACCTATCCCCTTAAAGGCCAATTACCCGATAAATCTGGGATTAACGATCTGTGGATGTTCTTGACTCCACCCGGCCAAACCAAACCTGTAATGGTTACAGCTCCAAGTGATCCTGGTGGCGATTCAGGAACACCGGTTACATTTTCCAGCTCCGGAGGAAGCTCTAGTGGTGGCGGTGAGGGTGGGTTTGGGGGCGATGATACGGAAACGGGCACACCTAGGCAGATCAATACTGATGTGAAGGTCGACGAGGTCAATAAACAACGGGTTATTGAGTATGTTATGAACCGCTGGCCAAATTCTAAAATTGCGGACCAGTGGGATTATGTTTATAACAAAGCCTTAAGTATTGGCTATAACCCCGCTTTTATTATCGCGTTATGGATCGAAGAATCGGGCGCTAGCCATTATACTAACGCCTGGGATTTTGGTTGCACCGGAGCCAGTAAATACGATATTGATAGCGGTTTATCTTGTTTAGCCGGCCTAACATATAAAAACGCCACTTGGGAGGAATTTTCCTGCCGTTACAGTGAGGGGCATTATCCTTGTGAGTACAACATTAATGAAGGTTTCCCCAGAGCCATTGATAGTTGGTACCAACGAGTGGTCTTCGGCATTTGGCCGTGATATTTTATTGAAAAACCCCGTCACTGCAGTAAAAATGCTAAAATGTCCCTCGTGAAAAGATATTTATTAGTCCTACCCCTACTGGCCCTATTTTTCCTACTGTCCCTTCTTTCCCAGAACCCCATTCTGGCAGCGGAGGATGCCTGTATTATCGGCGAGCCGGATCAGGGAGTTGGCGCTACTAAAAGCCCCTCCCAATTTTTTGAAGTTACGGTGCCGGCGCATTTTGGCGATGATGAACAAGCTCTATATGACAGAGCTTGGGAGAAGCTAAGCCAAGAAATTAAATATAAAAGTTACAACTCATTGCAAAATAAAAGTATCTCTAAAACTTCCGAGAGCGCTTGGGAAAAATTACGACCACCGCAGGAAGTGGCCCCCGGTCACGTCGGACAGACCTCTAAAGCCCAAGTTTACGTTAATGCCTGCGTGGAAGATACCGATCGTTGGTTTGCCATTCCCGAACAAGATATTATCGGCGAAAACGTGGAAAGTCTATCGGTAACCAGTCAGGCCACTAGACCATTACAGATGTATTTAACAAGACTACCCACCGATACGACTCGTCTTAAAGAAATTTTTGATTCCCAGACAGTTGCCTATAATAGCGCCACCACCAAAGTTGACGGCCTACCCCAAATGTCTTTGAATTTGCGACCGAGGCTAGAAGGAGATCCCGGAAAAACCAATATTTATTTTGATCTGTGTGTTAAACCAACCGCTGCCACTTGCGGTTTTAATCAATTTACGACCGAAGTTGAAGCCGGCGGAGAATTGCGGGTCATAGTGCCGGGAACGTATACCGATACGCAAGACGTGACTAGAACTTGGGGCTACACCGGTGGGAGTCAGTGTATCAGTAGCGAGCAGATACCGGGTATTGCTCCTTTTCAAGTTGACGAAGGGACAAGTCTCGCCGTGACAGCGAGAATTTTTGGGGCGCCAAGTATAGAGAGTGCTAATCAAGAAAACACCTGTCAGGAATTTGCCGCCGAAGTCACTGCATCCGCCTCGAAGGATAGTAACAGCGAAGCCGTCGCTATAGGCACAAACAGCACTACAGTAATGTGCCCGGGACAATACACTCCGGGGGGTCGGGAGTTTCAAAGCGAAGCAACCTGTATCTCGGGAAGATGTGTCTTTCGCCCTCTAAGAATTGCTAAAGAAAATGCTATCTCACTGTGGGATAGATTGCTGGCCGCTATTAACGAGTGTTTGAGTTCCGGAAATATCTTCCAATGCGTGGAAGACTTATTTGTCCACGTCGACGTTCCATTTTACGTTTACCCAACCCTCGCCGGCGGCAATTACGGGTCAACTACCAACCAAACTACCAAAGGCGGATTTGACGCCGGATTTTATAACGCTATGCGACCACCCATGGAAGAATTTACCAAACAACCTGCTCAAGAACCGGCCGTTATGGCGGAGGCCAACAACAGTAAAAATTTACACCACTCTGTAGGGCCCACTAAAGCGGTGTATTCAGGTGATGTTCAGTGTCACTACCTAACACCGCCAGGGCAAGAAGCTCATTGCGACAAATCCGAATCCCTGTAACTATTTAAGCGCGTCGACGATATAGGTCGCTGTGGTTTTTTGACCGTCAATTAAAATAACCTCCCCCGAAAAGGCGTAAATCGGTCTCATAAAATCAGTCGGGGTTCGACCTTCGTAGTAATACAATTTGACGTCGGTGGTATTAAAACCGGTGATACCTTTAATATCAACTGTCGCGTAACCCTTAATTCCCAACTCCGCCAAAGTCGCTTTGCCACTTTTGACGTCAGCTAAAGCTTCGTCAACCGTTTTTAGCGGATATACTCCGTAACTTTGCCCCCCACTTTGCAGTAAATGATAATAAAACACTCCGCCGGTTAGTTGGTTTTGACGGTTGAAAGTGAACGAAACTAGATAAGGATCAAACGGCCAACCGCGCGCCTCTATGTCGTTGACAACTCTAGGTACATAAAAAATTGTCAGATCGTCAAACGGCTCGGTGGGATTAGCTTTGGCGAGTTGGAGATCGGGAAAATCAAACCCCGCTCGGCTAAGCAGATCTTTGACGGTCTCCACTTGCGGGCGGGACAGGTCGGCCGAGCGACTGGCAATCGCCTGCTTTGACAAGCTAAAAACAAAGCCATCTTTAACAGGATCGTAACTCAAGTAATTTTGGCCGTCTACCCAGGCGTACTTACCGTCGGCTTCTTTGGTCCATTTGGTCTTAAAGCCTAAAATAACCGCTACTTTATCTACAATTGATGGAGTCAGCGTGGACGTACCGGCAAATTTATAAACTCTGGCTGTGTTTGGCAGGGCTAGTTTAGACTCGTCAATATAACTTTGGGTAGCGGAGGGGGTGCCTTGAAACAACAAGGACTGTTTTTTAGGCGCCACTGGCAGATTGCCAAAAGTGGGGGCCGGTGGTTCGGAAGCGACGCTAGATTGACCGCTTGGCGCGCCATTTTTTGGCAAAGTGCTTAGAAGGTATAGCCCAAGCACGACCACTACAATGACAAAGAGAACAATCGCCAGCAGTTTATTATTTTTATAAAATTCTTTAAAGGTCGCGATGTAGTCATTCATAAATCAGCTGGGTTCGCTACCCCCGCATACGTCAATACTACCATCGATGTAGTTCTCGGGGCATACCGGAACTCCGTTTTTAATAACTTCGTAATGCAAATGCGGCCCGGAAGATTTTCCGGTATTACCGGATTTCCCAACCAATTCTCCCACATCTTTATGTCCGATACTTCTACATCCCAGTGCGCTATCCGCTGGGAATTCAGGACTTAAATGTCCGTAACGAACAGTGTAGTCGGCACCCACTACATCCACATAAATCCCGTAAGAGTCACCCATTTGACCCTCCTCGGTAGTAATCACACAACGCGTAGCTTCTCCTTCGATAGTAGCGAGAAGTGCTCGACCACGTTCGTAAGGAATATCTACAGCCGGACGACTCGCGTGTCCCCCCCAATTACAACCGTACTCGATATTCGGCTGACCACTACCGTAAAATGGCGGTGGGTACCGAAGCAAATTGGCATCCCCCGGCCAACCGCAGGGGGCAATTGATTTGGGATCGCCAATCTTTAGAGTGGCCGTTGCCACCGCGTTGACACTTTTAACCGCGCCACTGCCAACCGCGCTGGCCGCGGCTTGAAGGCTATTGGTTAAAAAGCGGTCGGTAGCGGAATTTATGGTTAGTGTACAAGTGAAAGTTTGCGAACCGCCAGGCGAAATACTCTTCTGATCCGCTGCTGTTACCAACTCACCATTACAAGTAGAACCGGTTACAATGTTATCGGGGTTAGGATAAGAATCGGTCACACTTAAACCAATTAAAGTGTCCGTGCCAATATTTCTAACAGTGATAGTGTAAGTAACTAGACTTGACGTATTTAATGAGATTTGAGCCGGACTCACCGTTTTGGAAACCGCAATATTTTCAGAAACTACCGGCGTTAACCCCTCATCCGCGAATTTAACGTTAGCCGCGCCGATTACTACGAGCATAATCATCGGAAACGAGAGTAACGCAATAAACAAACAACCGCATCCACAACAAAAGGCTTTGCTACTCTCACCAGTGCCTAGGAATCCGTAATCTGTAAAAAGCCAAGATCCGATTGCTACATTGTACAGAGCTTTTCCAGTTCCCAAAACTGGCCCTTTAACCGCTCCCCAAATCTTTCCCAACAATTTTTGGGCAATCCAAGCTAAGCCAGCAACTATTATTGGACCAATAACTGGCAAAGCATTTGAAATTGTCTCTATTGTGCCAGTTAATACTCCTGCCAAAACCTTAAGCCCAACCTTTAAAGCTCCTTTTATTCCTAGTTTAGCCACCAGAGCCCCACCCTTGGACATAATCCAAGCATTAGCCTGAGCAGCCCAAATCCTTCTATTACTTACGGCGGCATTAACCCAGTTGCCCCTAAAAAAACTTATAGGTTTCTTCATGAAGGGCAGTGTGGCGATAACTTTTTCTATAGCTACGGATTGGTAGTGATCAAGACGCCTACCGATTGAAGTAACAAAACCAATGTACCTTTGATCCAATCTCGCTTTTATAGCGTTGTCCCAAAAAGAGTTAAATTTAGTGGCATCAATGTTCCCAAAAGCGTCCATAATCCCATTTTGAGTTAGAAGATTTCGGAATTGAGGATTGTCCATTAAATTAGCAAAGTGGATAAGTCTGGGATCTCTAGCACCCGGTGTTAACCCTGTAAATGCCTTTTCAAAAGCTGAAGCGGCTGTCTTTTGGCCCTGCGAAGAAGCTAAAGTACTTAGAAAATCTAACGTAGAATCTCTAGCAGCACCATTGTTAATAATTGTTCCAAGAACACTACCTGGTATCGCTTTGCCATTAAACTTCGTATTAACAATCCCTTTCAAAATCTGCCAGTCATCTGTATTCATCCCTAGTTTAGAAAAATCCGAGGCTATAAATAAAGTTCCTAAACCGCCACCAAACTTAATGTAAGCGAAATTCTCACTACCAACCAAACCGAGTGTCAAAACTTGTGTTGCTTTTGCTACTACTGGAAACCGCTCAATGGCTCTAGCTAGGTGGGCAAACGGTTTCCAACGAGAATCGGCTTCATCAAAAGTGTCTGTTAAACCAAAGTAACCAACCTTATCCAAAGCTAGTTTTAGATAATCCCTTGGATCTAAGAACTTGGCGTAAGTAGAGAGACCTGGAACGTGGTTAGCCAACTCACCCGTCCACATAAACATTTTAAAAAAAGATTTCGAATCGATCGCCTCGAGGAAATCGTGAGCAACGCTTTGCCGCTCTCTAAATTGAGTTAACTGTGCCCAAGTTACTAAACGCTCCAGCTCAAGGTCAAGAAGGGGGTCGGCAATTAGCCCAAGCTCCGAACGGGCGGCACTTAGAACACCTTGGCCACCGTCGGTCACAGAAGAAAATGCGCGATCAGCAACTCTAAGCATTTTCGTTTTCGCCGATTCAATAGCTAACGCTTGATTTCTAAGATTACGAATTTTAGGATCAACAATTCCCTGAATAGCCGACCCAGCCACCACCAAACCTTCGGGAACAAAAGGTGTTGTTAAGGCGGATAACCCAGCAGTAACCTGACTCTTATAACCAGCCACACTTTCAAAAGCAGCTGTAACAGCTTTTGTTTTGGGATCAAGTAGATCATATGCCCTACCTTTTACAACAGCCCCAGAGCCTGCAACACCACGAGCTACTTCAAAGGGGGATTCCGCCACAGAAATTTTGTTAGGTCCGAATTTTCCCCCAGCGACATCAAATTTCGGCAACTCTTTGATACCAATTACTTCTTGCCTAAGCTCGATAAAATTATCTGCTAGAGACTTTACTTTTCTATTGGAGGAATGACTTAAAAGAGAAAGCTCCGCATCACTAAACCCAAGCCTAGTATCAACGGCCGTCAATAAGTCAACTTGGAGGTTTTCGAAATATCCAAGTCTGGAATCTCTTGTCCCCCTGTAAGATCCCCATATCTGAATGTCTGTAGCTAACCTCTTGTAAAAATCAGGATCTACACTGTTTCCCAAATCAACCGCCAACGGTGAGCCACGTCCCTGCACACTCCCCCCCACTCTTTCAACTAAACCTAAAGTAGTTCCAGTGCTTAGGTGAGATTTTAAAGCGCCATTATCTCCCTGCAGTAACGGCACCCACACAGTTTCCAACTCAACTGCTTGCTCAAAATCTTCCCAATTAAATACCGATTTCCACCAAGCGCTAGTGGTTTTTTTTAGTACATCCTCGGGATTTTCTAGCCAGTCTTTCAAATTTACAGAAATGCCAGACCCCGAAGATCCAGGTAAATCATAAAGTTCCTGCTCTGTGGTTTCAATATTGATTTCTTTTTCACGAGCGCTTCGATACCGAGCGCTTAAACTGGCATTAATATTCTTAGCCAAACTGGTGTAGACGTTTCTTGGTAAATTGACAGGATTAATATCGTTGTAAAATTGTTCCCAAGCCCCCTCATCAAACAGAAACGGTTCGTAGTAGGTAGGGGCAAAAGGTTCTTTTCTAAGGGGTTTCCCCAGCGGTTTTTTGCCTTTGGGAGGGACCTTTTTAAACTTTCTGCCGGGAAATGAGGCCATAATCACTAGCAGTATAGAACATTAAGACTTGCATTTGTAGTATAATTAGCCACATAATATTTACGCTATGAGAAAACTTACCACTAAAACCGCTTTAATTTTATTTGCTGTTGTTTTATTGCCACTTATCGCAGTCTGTTCTGGTAAAGCTTCTGCCTCAATTCTTGACTCAATTAACCCGCTAAGACCTTTAGCCAACCATATGGACGCTTGGCTCGAAAATACCGCTATTGGCGCTGTGGGGCAAGTAGCCTCCCGACTCTTAATCGGATGCACGGTCGAGGATTTAACAAAGGACGACACAACTGTAGCGGCGGCAAATTGTATTAACAGCGGCGGCAACTCCAATCCCTCGGTGATTAGAACAATTAACGGAACTCCAGATTCTTCAACACCCCAACCTTCTTCTAAATACCCAAGCTTGCTAGGACTTAGCACGGATATGCTCTACGGCTCGACTACCCAAGTCGATGCTTACCCAGTCAATATGGCCGTTTACTGGAAGGATCTTCAGAAAGATTCTCTTATCTCACCACAATCCACATACGCCGCCCCAACGGACATAGCTGCCATGGTTCCGGATGACATCGGATTAAAATTATGGAAAGACATGCGTAATATTGCTTACCTACTTTTCTTTATAGCTCTAGTTGCAATTGGGTTTATGGTGATGTTTCGCTACAAAATAAACCCTCAAACTACTATGACCGTTCAGGCAGCTCTGCCAAAAATAGTCATCGTTTTACTTCTAGTGACTTTTAGTTGGCCTATTGGATCTCTAGCATTGGGATTAATGGTCAAACTTTGCGAAGTAGCGTGGGGTTTGGGAGGAAATGTCTTAAGTCCTAGCAACGGTCTTGCCGTCCAACTCTTAGCAAGCACAATTGAACTAGATAAAAAGGTTATTGGAACAGCGTCGGTAGGCATGGCATTTTTTATGGTTGTTTTTCTAATCGGGGTTATCCTTGCCATAATTTTGGCAGTAATCAGCGTGATAATAAGTATTATTACTCGAACCTTGAGAATTGTTGCTATGACGATATTCGCACCCCTACAGCTAACTTTAGGAGTTTTGCCGGGCAAAGAGAGTGCTATAACCGATTGGTTTAAGGCCTTACTTGCAAATATGCTAGCTGTTCCGGCCATTATACTAATGGCAACTATCGGAATTAGAATCTTTGTTTTAGGGGCGCAGAACAATATCGACACCCTTAAGACTTTAACAGGAACCAACGCCACTTTAATCGGACAATTGGTAAGTTTCATTATGGGTTTCTGGTTCGTTTGGAACGCTAGGAAGGCTCCGAGTTGGATTGAGGGGGCTTTAGGTGTCGGCGGCGGCTGGGTCCCCGGCCAGAAACCAAAACCCACCGGTGGTAAGAAGTAGCTTTTATCCTCTATACTGTTAGCTGTGTCCACTCCGACCACTGATTTTACAGTCAATAAACAACACGCTATTCCGCAGAACATTATGAGCGTGGAGTTTAAGTTGATTGGCAGTATGACTGTCCGTCAATTTATGTACGCCGCCATCGGCGTGATTGGCGGTTATTTGTGTTACGTTTCCGGCCTGCCATTTATCTTTAAATGGCCTCTTGTTTTGATCGTGGGCCTCGGGGGCTTGGGTTTTGCCTTTATACCCCTTGGCGATCGGGGAATGGACCTGTGGATCAGAAATTTTTTGATGGCCATCTCTAAACCAACAGTTAGGATTTGGAAAAAAGAGCCACTGGTACCCTTCTACCTCCAAGCCAATTTTGCGGCCATAATGAAGAGTGAAATACTAACGATCGCTCCGGCTAATTCTAGGGCTAAACTCTTAGCGTATCTTGGCGAAGCCGAAAAGAACAGCTCCCAGGTTAAAAATAAACTGGATGTCGCCGAAGAGTTATTTTTAGAAAGACTTAATTTTGGCCAAGCCCCAACCAAGACAGCGGTAACAACTACAACCACTATCGCTCCGGCCAAAGAAATTCTCCTCCCGTCGAACACGACGTTAAATCTTCCCAACTTTAATTTAAAACCTACCGAAGAGCCAGAGGATAAGACTAAAAAAACTAATTTAACGGAACAGGTTTTGGACCTTAAAAGTCTGGTCACTAAAATTAAAAGCGATTCCGGAGTAATTTTTAAAATGGCTACTTCTCAAGCCACAAAAGCAAAGGAAGAAACTCCCCATGAGGAAGTCCCGGCGCTGTTGACGGCAGAACTTAAAAAACTCGAAATGGAAGTTAAGGCCAAGGAA
>Ga0172369_10003745_pt1 | contig 19767 bp, 17 predicted proteins | sample LakKiv25m_FD_114539 | JGI IMG/M metagenome (GOLD analysis project Ga0172369, IMG submission 114539) | Freshwater microbial communities from Kabuno Bay, South-Kivu, Congo - kab_022012_11.25m | ecosystem: Environmental > Aquatic > Freshwater > Lake | place: Democratic Republic of the Congo...
CAAGGAGAAGTGAGATGATCGGGATCGTTGACTACCGGGCGGGGAACCTCACCAGCGTCGCGCGGGCGCTGGCGCATCTGGGCAAGCCCTGCGTCGTCACGGGCGACCCCCGCATCCTGGACGATGCGGAGCGGATAATCTTCCCCGGCGTCGGCGCCGCCGGGGCGGCGATGGCCAACCTCCGCGAGACCGGCCTCGACGACCACCTGCGGCGGTGGGTGCAAAACGGAAGGCCCGTCCTCGGGATCTGCCTGGGCGCCCAGGTGATACTCGAGAACAGCGAGGAGGACGACGCGGCCTGCCTGGGGCTTGTTCCCGGCACGGTCCGGCGCTTCCCGCCGGATCTGGCAAGCGGCGGCCGGAGGCTGAAGATCCCGCATATGGGCTGGAACCGCGTCGCGTTTTGCGGGGATCACCCGGTCTTCGCGGGTCTCCCGGCCGGGGCGGAATTCTATTTCGTCCACGCCTACTATCCGGCCCCGGCGGACGACGCCTGGGCGGCGGGGTGGACCGAATACGGGATCAGGTTCTGCTCCGCCGTCGCGCGCGGGAATCTCGTCGCGGTCCAGTTCCACCCCGAGAAGAGCGGCCGGCCGGGGCTTATGATCCTGGAGAACTTCTGCCGCTGGGGAGGAAGCGATGCTCAGTAAGCGGATCATCCCCTGCCTCGACGTCCGGGCGGGGAAGCTGACCAAAGGTATAAAATTTCAGGGGAATATCGACATCGGCGACCCGGTGGAGGCCGCGCGGGAATATTACGGGCAGGGGGCCGACGAGATCGTCTTCTACGACATCACCGCCTCCGCCGAGGGCCGCGCAATCATGCTCGACGTGGTCAGGAGGGTAGCCGAGACGATCTTCATCCCCTTCTCCGTCGGGGGCGGCATCCGGACCGTGGAGGACATGCGCAGCGTTATCCTCGCCGGAGCGGAGAAGGTGAGCGTCAACACCGAGGCGGTCAAAAACCCCGCCCTCATCGCGGAGGGGGCGAGGGCCTTCGGCAGCCAGTGCATCGTTCTGGGGATGGACGTCAGGAAGGCGCCGGCGACGCCGGATCTGCCCTCCGGATACGAGATGGTCATCCACGGCGGGAGGACGCCGACCGGGATCGACGCCCTCGGCTGGGCGAAGGAGGCCGAACGCCTCGGGGCGGGCGAGATCTGTCTCAACTCCATCGACGCCGACGGGACGAAAAACGGCTATGAACTCAACCTCACCGCCCTGATCTCCTCCAACGTCGGCATCCCGGTCATCGCCTCGGGCGGCGCGGGGAAGCCCGAGCACCTCCTCGACGTCCTCACCAGGGGAAGGGCCGACGCGGCGCTCATCGCTTCGATGGTCCACTACCGGACCCACACGATACCCGAGATCAAGGCATTTCTCCATGACCGCGGCGTTAAAACCCGGATGAACTGGTAAAGATAGAGGTGAGGGGGTTCACGAATGGCGCATTGGAACAATCGGGGCGTTGATAATTGTCCTTGACGGAGATAGACGATTGCCATAAAGATATCAGTTAATCGAAAAATTACCCTCAGGGAGGCGATGGATCGTGGATGCAAAGAGATATGAACTGAATGTCCAGTTGGCGCAGATGCTCAAGGGCGGCGTCATCATGGACGTGACCAATGTGGAACAGGCTAAGATCGCCGAGGAGGCCGGGGCCGTGGCCGTCATGGCCCTGGAAAGGGTTCCCGCGGACATCCGCCGGGACGGCGGCGTCGCCCGGATGTCGGACCCGGCGATGATAGCAGAAATCAAAAAGGCCGTTTCCATCCCGGTGATGGCAAAGGCCCGGATCGGCCATTTCGTGGAGGCCCAGATCCTCGAGGCCCTCAAGATCGACTACATCGACGAGAGCGAGGTGCTGACCCCCGCCGACGAGGAGTGCCACATCGACAAGACTAAATTCGCGATTCCCTTCGTCTGCGGCGCCCGGAACCTCGGGGAGGCCCTGCGCCGGATCGCCGAGGGGGCGGCCATGATCCGCACCAAGGGCGAGGCCGGGACGGGCAATGTCGTCGAGGCGGTCCGCCACATGAGGACGATGAACCGCGAGATCCGCCAGCTCGTTGCGATGCCGGCGGAAGAGGTCACCGGTTTCGCCAAGGCCAACGGCATCCCTTACGAACTGGCTCTGAAGGTCAGGGAGCTGGGCCGCCTGCCGGTGGTCAACTTCGCCGCGGGCGGGCTCGCGACCCCGGCCGACGCGGCGCTGATGATGCAGCTCGGCTGCGACGGGGTCTTCGTCGGCTCCGGGATCTTCAAATCGGCGGCGCCTTCCGTGCGCGCCCGCGCGATCGTCAAGGCAACTGCCTTCTTCAACGACCCCGAGAAGGTCCTCGAGGCGTCGCTGGGCCTGGGCGAGGCGATGCCGGGCCTCGAGATCGCGGCCATCCCCAAGGAGCAGCTCCTGGCCGGACGCGGCTGGTAATGGGGCGTTGGCGCTCAGGTCTTCAACCATGAATCATGCAGAGGAAAAGCCGCCTTCCGGGGTCGGAGACGCCATCGGCGTCCTCGATCTCCAGGGAGGGGTTTGCGAGCATATCGACCACCTGCTGCGCCTGGGCATCGAGGCCCGGCCGGTCAAGCAGGAAAGGGATTTCGACGGGCTGGCGGGGCTGATTCTCCCCGGCGGCGAGAGCACCTGTCTCGCCCGGCTGCTTCGCATCTTTTCCATCGAGGAGGTCATCCGCCGGCGCTTCCGCGCGGGGATGAAGCTCTGGGGCACCTGCGCGGGGGCGATTCTCCTCGCCCGGAAGCTCGCGGAAGAAAGGCCGCATCTGGGCCTGATCGACATCGAAGTCCTGCGCAACGGGTTCGGGAGCCAGTTGGAGAGCTTCGCCTGCGAGGCGCTGGTCCCCAAGATCTCGCGCGAACCTGTTCCCCTGACCTTCATCCGCGCGCCCAAGATCCTTGCAGTGGGCGAGGGTGTAGAGGTCCTCCTCAAGATAGACGACTGGATCGCCGCCGCCGAATCGCCGGGCGTCCTGGCGACGGTCTTCCATCCCGAACTGACGGGCTGCCTCGCCTTCCACCGCTATTTCGCCCGCAAGTGCGGCCTCGCCCCCCGCGGGGAGGCCGATCTCGATCCCACCTGGGACGGGACGAGCTGGACCAGACTGGCGCGGATTATTTGAGACCCCTGGAAATCGTGATCCCTCCGCGCGCTGTACATTTTTCGTTCCGAAAAATCTACAATGCGCGCTTCCGGGATCCGATTTCCAAGTTGTCCTATGATTTCACTGAATGATCTCGAGACGGCGGCTGACGGCGGCGGCCTTGGCGGTCTCTCCGGCCGCTTCGTGGAAGGCCCGCAGGCGCTCGAGCCAGGCGATAAGCGCCCTCTTCCAGCCCTCGCGCGCGGCGGTCTCCACGGCCGACTCCAGCATCGCCTCGCTGACCAGGCGGCGACGCTCCGCTAGACCGGCGGCGATCAGGCGGGAGAGGGGGTCCTCGATGGCGGCGATCGCCTTTTCAACCCCGGCCGCGTTTCCGGCATTGAACTCCTTGAGAAAGGGGCGGTACCGCTCCGGCAGGAGCGAAGCATCCGCCACCGGATCGCCCTTGAGGAAGAGATAGAAATTGCGGTTCGCGGGTACGGACCGCGCCGCTTCGATCAGCGGGTAATCGCCTTCCTCGCTCCCGGAAAGAACGGCCGTCTGCAGGGCCATCCGCGTCAGCCAGGCCTTCCCCAGCAGATCGGGATCCCCGCCCTTTTTTAACTCTTCGACGGCCCTCTTGAAATGCAACTCCGTCACGTGCGGCGCCCGGCCGATCAGAAAATCGGTCTTGAAGTTTTCCAACTGCTGATGGCCGGAGGCAATCCACACCGGCGCCGGCCTGGAGGCGCATCCGGCCAGGATAAAGATAAAAATCAACAGAAACGTAATTTTATTCAAGAATGTAGCTTTGCGCGACTCGGAAATCATGAAGAAGTCATAAAAGTCACGAAAACAGGACGGCTTCGTAAAAAGGCCGCAGGCAAGGCGCGCAAACCCTGAGGAGTGAGGCGTACTGTTGCGTACGCTGCAACGACGAAGGGTGAAGCGCAACGCAGCATCCGGTCTTTTTACGAAGCCGTCATTCATGGCAGTTTGATCTCCGGCCTGGCCTTGAAGGGGATCTTCCGGTCCAGCTCGCGGGCGAGGTCGCCGATGGCGGTCACGGCCGCATCGAGCTCGCTGCGGAGCACCTTCAGGTCTTTCGTTGAATCGACGGCCTCGGCGCTGACCTTGTTAATGTTGTCCAGGGTGGCGTCGATCTTGGCCAATTTCTCCAGGAGGTCGCGGAGGATGTCCCTGACGAGCGGCAGGACCCCGTCCGGCCCGTAGATCTCCTCGCCCACCTTGCCGGTGATCCCGTCGGCCTTGGCGAGCAGACCGTCCACCCGGGCCGTTGCGTCTCTGATTTTAGCAATGGTTTCATGAATGGATCTGATGCTTTCCTGATCGCCGACCACCATCTCCAGGACGGATTCCTTCCTCGCGAAACGGGCGGTCAGGGTCTCCGCATTCTTGAGGATCCGGTTTACATCCCCCTTCGGATCGGCGAGGTTGGCGGTGACCGCCTCCGCGTTCTTGAGGATCCGGTTCACGTCCCCCTTGGGGTCAGCGATGTTCGCCGTCACCTGCTCCACGTTGGCCATGATCCGGTCCGCCTTGTCGATTATCGGTTTCACCCTTTTGATGATTTCGTTAATGTCGTTGGATACCGAAATCACGGGGACGCTTTGGGGCGACAGGGGAGGGGCGTTGAGGTTGTCCGTCTCGACGACCAGACGGGCGGCGCCAAAAAGAGGCTTGTCGAGGATGAATTTGCTGTCGGATCTGATCACCCGGTTATGGCGTTCCGGAACCTTGATCTTGATGAGGACGCCCTGGTCGTTCAGCTCCAGGGCGCTGACCCGGCCGATGTTGAAACCCCAGAAAACAACGGGCATCCCTTCCGTCAGATTCTCTCCCGTCTTGGAGGTAAGGGTGTAGGTATAGACCTTGGAGAACACGCCCTTTTTATAGACCACATATCCGATGGCGGCCATGATCAGCAGTAAGGTGATCGTAACGAAAAGGCCTACCTTGAATTCAATCTTCCGCATCAGCAGCAACCCCGTAGCGTTCTTTGGCCCAACTATAATCAAAAATATGGGCTTCTGCAATCAAATCGTCAACCTTGTCGAGAAGGTGCATGAGAAAATTGCCGTCCCGCAGATTGGTCAGGATGCTGAACGGCTTGTCCAGAACCACAACGGCCTCCCTGACAACCACCGCCCTGAGGAGCATCGCGCAGAAACGTTCTTCCCTCGTCAGGGCGGGATTTCTTTTTTCCGCTATCGAGGCCATCCCCAGGCGGTGGAGGAGGCGATCGATCTGCGTCCTGGCGTCATGCCAGGACATATTTTGATGATATTGCGGGATCAGGGCGATATTGCTCCAGACGGGCAGATTCGAGATGAGAGGCGCCTCCGAAGAGACAAGGCCCAGCCTTGCCTTGTGAGCCGCGATGAAATCCCTCAATTTCTCCTGAAGTTCCTCTTCGCTTTCGAAGAACCTCAAATGAATCTTACTATTGATGACAGCACCTCGATGATAATGATGGCGGAAAAGACCTTCACCATGCCGTTGAGCACCGCCACCGGGATGCTCGTCATCTCCTGCGAGGCATTCATGCCCAGGATGATTGGAATCAGCGTGATGAAGAAACCAAAAGCGGCGCACTTGAACCATACGATGATCATATCCAAAGGAGAGGCCGATCTCAGCAGCGTATCGATATAGGCGTCGGCGGCCGTGCCAAAGACGACGCTGGAGACGAACAGCCCGATGGAGATAACCGCTAGGGAAAACAGGCTGCTCAGAAGAACCATCGAAACGATCCCGTTGAGGACCCGGGGGACAAAGAGGTAGTCGATCAGATCGATATTGAAAATTTCCAATGTGCTGAGTTCGTGGTTCACCTTCATTACCGCAATTTCGGCATTGATGGCCGAGCTGGAACGGAGCGCAACAAGAAGAACGGTAATGAACGGGGAGATTTCCGTGACGACGAATCCCATCAAAAGGCGTCCGAGATAATCGGTCTGTCCTATCGTTTTTATGAACTGAAAGACCATGCCGTTGACCATTGCTCCGAAAATGACGGCCACGAAAAGAAAGAGCGGCAGGATCTGCACCGACGTAAAATAGATTTGGCTGATGAAGACCGTCATGGAGGCGCTGTTGTAAGCGCGCCTTCTGAACATGCGCAGAAAGACCCGGGCGGCAAATGAAAGGGTGCTTCCCACCGAAGAATAGGTGTCGAGCGTGAACCGGCCGATGCTGTCAATGGCGGAAATCATGATTCCCCCGTAAAATTATTCCCCACCAAGGGCTTCTATGTCCGCCAGATCCTTCTTTCGGCCTATGGCGCGTTTGTTAGCAATATACTGGTCTTTACCCAGAAAGTACACAGAAACCCCGCCATAACGACCCCGTATTTTCCCCTGATCCGCTTCTTCCCAGGAAACTCCGGTTATGGATGTGATAATATCTATACGGACAGGAGGAACGCCAAGCTGCACCACATAATTCGGGGTCTTAAATTCCTCGGCCGTCAGCCCCAGGGAGCCGAAACCGAAATCAGCCAAAGCGGATAAAATCCTCTCCGCGTTTCCGGGCGATGGATGTACGAGGACGTCGATATCGCCCGTAAAACGTGGAACTCCATGAAATGCAAGGGCGTAAGCCCCCACAATGATGTATTCAACCTTATGCCCGTTGAATAACTTGAGCAACTCTTCGAAGTCTTTTTGTGCTTCCATAATATTGTCTTCGCAGAAAATCAACGGCAGCTACCCGTTCTTCCGCTGGACAGCTCATCCAGTAGGCGAGCTCTCGCTTCGGAGATTGGAGGTCTTGAAGACTGCTTCTTTGAACGACTTTTTTCATCATGCGTAATAAATACCATAAATTCACGCATATTGACATATTTATAATATCACGACCGGCCTTTGCGCGCAAACAGGAGTTTGCCGAAATCGTAAAAAAGTCTCAAGAGCCATGCATTTTAGACGGCTTCGTAAAAAGGCCCCCGGCCTTCGCCGGGGCAGGCTCCGGCAAGGCGCGCGCGGTTCGACCCTTCGATAAACTCAGGGCAGGCTAAGCTCACCGTGACGGCACAGAGCCTGCCCTGAGCTCTGAGCCTGCCGAAGAGTCGAAGGGAAGGGTGAAGCGCAACGCAGCATCCGGCCTTTTTACGAAGCCGTCAAGCTTGCCGAAATCGGCGCCGGAAAGCGCCATGTCGAGCAATTGCAGGGGGTGGAGGACGGCGATGGCGTCGTTTTCGTCCATGTTCCCGCCTATCGTCAGCCGGCACCCCGGACATCCCGTGACGACTACGCGGGCGCCCGTCGCGCGGATGCGCCCGATCTTTTTTTCGGTGATCCCTCTGGAAAGATCCGGGTAATCGAACTGGAAAGACCCCCCGCCGCCGCAGCAGGAGCTCGCCTCCTCCATCTCCACGTACTCGACCTGCGGCAACGCCCGGAGGATCCTGCGCGGCGCGTCGCTCACCCCCTGAGCGCGCACCAGGTGGCACGGGTCGTGGTAGGTAACGCGAATCTTCTCTCCTGCGTAGTCCGTGGGCAGCGGCAGGAGGGGGAGCCTCTCCGCCACATATTCCATGACATCCCGGGTTTTTTCCTTCAGAACCTCCGCCCCCGAGGCGTCCAGCCCCTTGCGGGCGAGGAGGTCCGGATACTCCTTGCGGAAGGCGGCGCCGCAGGTGGCGCAGTCCACCAGGACGGCATCCGCGCGGGAGTTGGAAAGGGTGTCGATATTCCTCTGCACATTCTTCAGGGGTAGATCCCCGTCGCCGGAGAGGATCGCGGCTATCCCGCAGCAGTCCTGGGCCGCGGGAATCTCGATCTCCACGCCGAGCTTCATCAGGACATTGACGACCGCCTCGCCCACGTCCTCCGCGAAATAGTTGGTGAAACAGCCGGTAAAATAGAAGACCCGGCCCTGCGCCTCCCCGTCGGGGCGGATCGCCCCGTTGAACCGATCCCGGAAAGGCCGGGCATTGACCAGGGGGAGCCTTCCGGCGGGGATGTTCCCGATCCTCATCCCACTGGCGAACTTCTCGAGGAGCCAGTTCCGTCCGAGCCTGGCAAAGACGAGAGAGGAGCGCAGCAGTTTCTCGTCGGTCAACAGCCGGAAAATCAGGCGCTTCCTCCAGTCGAGCCCGTACTGCGCGACCAGCTCCGCCCGCAGGGCGTTGAAGACCTGATCGTGCCGCACCCCGCTCGGACAATTGACTATGCAGGTCTCGCACAACAGGCAGGTCAGGATGATCTCCCTGAACCGCTTCGTCAGGGGGATGTTCCCCTCCAGGTAATTCTTGACGAGTTGAATCCTGCCGCGGGGGTTGGCGGCCTCGATGAGCGCCTCCCGGTAAACGGGACACGCCGAGGTGCAGAGCCCGCACTTGTTGCAGCAATCGACCATCTTCTTCGTTTCTTGTGCAGCCTGCCGCTCCATCCTGTCGCTCCAATTCCGCCTATATGAAATTCTCATGACGGTGTCCCGTCGCAAAGAATATAAAAATTACACGACTGTCATGGTGAGCTTAAGCTTGTCCCGAGTTTGTCGAGGGGAACCATGCGGCATTATCCTTCGGCAGGCTCAGGATGACAAGGGTAGAGATAAACAATAACAATGGATTGTCAACGCATTTTCACCCTTCATTGAGCCCAACTCGGGCATTGGGTTTAGACAATTCGGACGACTTTGTCCGGGTTAACGATATCGAACGGGTCAAAGACCTTCTTGATTTGCCTCGTGATCTCCATCGCTGCTTCACCGAGCTCAAACGGCATCATCTCCCGCTTGGCTATCCCGATGCCGTGCTCCCCGGTCAGCGTGCCTCCCAACTCCACCGCCTTGATCGAGATCTCGTCCATCGCCTGATTCACCCGCTTCATCTCTTCCGGATCGCTGCTGTCCGTCAGGATCATCGGATGGAGATTCCCGTCCCCGGCATGGGCGACGACCGGAATCGGGAGCTGATATTTTTCGGCAATCCTCGCGACCGCCTGGAACATGGCCACCAGATTCCCCAACGGAACGGTGCAATCCTCGGCGATCGCGGTGGGTTTCAACCGCGCCCCTGCGCCATAGACGGAGCGCCTCGCTTTCCAGATCTCGTCGTTCTCTGCAACCGTGCGGGCGACGTTGATCTCATGGGCCCCCATCTCCCGGCAGAGCTCCGTCAGCCGCTCGGACTGTCCGGCCACCGCCGCCTCCGGACCGTCGACCTCGATCAGCAGCAGCGCCTCTGCTTCGCGCGGGAGCCCCAGATGAGTGTAGTCCTCGACGACGTTGATGGAAACCTTGTCCATGATCTCCAGCGCCACCGGCAGGATGCCGATTTCGAACACTTTGGAAACGGTCCTCCCGGCGTCCCCCAGGTTTTGATAGGCGGCCTGGAGCGTCCTTTTGGTCTCGGGCAGCGGAATCAGCTTCACCGTGATTTCGGTGATCAGGCCGAGAGTCCCCTCCGAACCACAGAACAACTGCGTCAGGTTGTATCCCGTGACGTTCTTGAGGGTCTTTCCGCCCGTGCGCAGGATATCCCCGGACGCCAGAACGACCTCCAGGCCGAGGAGATAATCCTTGGTCACCCCGTATTTGACTGCCCGCGGCCCGCCGGCGTTTTCGGCCACGTTTCCCCCCATCGTCGAAACCGCCATGGAGCCGGGGTCCGGAGGGTAATACAGGCCCCGTTTCGCGAGCTCGGACTGGAAATCCATGTTTATGACGCCGGGCTGGACGACCGCGACCCGGTTTGCCTTGTCGATCTCGAGGATTTTGTTCATCCTGGTGAAGACCAGGGCGATGCCACCGCGCGTGGGCACGGACCCGCCGGCAAGGTTGGTCCCTGCGCCCCGGGCCGTGACCGGGATACTCTCCCGGGAGGCCACCTTCATGATCCGGGAGACCTCTTCCGTGCTGACCGGCAGGAGCGCCGCGTCGGGCATCCCTTTGATCATGTAGGCGTCGTACGAATACGCAAGCAGGTCCTCCCTCTCGTCGAGAAGCCTCTCCCCGCCCACGATCGCCCGGAGCTCGTCCTTAACCGCCCCGCTCAGCATCACCGCCCGTCCTCCCTCATTAAATCATTGAAAGTCGCGCCGGATCAATTCCCCCCGGCCTTCACCCGCGCCACAATTTCCTTGAACTCCTGCTCCGTGAGCACCCTCTTCAAATCATGGGAGAGCCGCTTGACTTCGCCGACGACGGTTAGCCTCAGCTCCTCGCCGATTTCGAGGCCGAGCCTCTCCGCCCAGACCAGCAGATTGTCCACGCCGCTCTTCTTGCCCATGATGATCTCCGGCGCGGCGTGACCTACAAACTCGGGGCGAACCGGAAACACGGTCGTCGGATTGTCCCGGTAGGCGTTCCTGTACCAGCCGGTGACGATCCCCGATTCGACGGTATAGGCCTTCTCGCCGACAAAGGGGCGCTGGGGCGGGGTCTTGAGGCCGGAGAGGTCCATGACCAGATTGGAGAGCTCGTTTAGCTTGCGGTAGTTTATGCCCACGTCGATCCCGTAGAGCATCAGCAGCGCCAGCGCCGTCTCTTCGAGGGGGGCGTTTCCGCACCGCTCGCCGATCCCGCCCACCGTGGAATGGATGACTTCCGCCCCCGCCAAGACCGCCATGATCGTATTGGCCACCCCGAGCCCGAAGTCCGAGTGGAAATGGATCTCGAGGGGCTTGGCCACCCGCTCCTTCACCTTGCGGGTGAAGTAGCCCGCGGCCTGCGGGGAGAGGACGCCGAAGGTGTCGACCAGGGTGAAGGCGTCCATGTGTCCCTCCGTCGCCACCCGTTCCACCAGGTTAAGCAGGAAGTCCATTTCCGTCCTGGTCCCGTCGATGGTGAAAAAGACCGTGTACAGGCCGTGCTCCCTGGCGCAGGCCGTTGCCTTGACCGACAGTTCAATGGCCTTCTCGAGCGGCCACTTGTAGGCCTGCTCAACCATGTGGGCGCTCGCGGGGATCTCGATGACGATCCCGCTTACGCCGCAGTCCGCCGCCCGCTTCACGTCGTCCACCACGCAGCGGCTGAAGCAGAATATCTCCGGCCCGAGGTTGCGCTTGACGATCTCCCTGATCGCCGCCTCGTCCATGGGAGAGACGACCGGCATGCCCGTTTCGATGCGATGGACCCCCGCCTCCGCCAGCTTTTCGGCGATCCGCACCTTGTCGTCCTTGGTGTAGATCACACCCGCCTGCTGTTCCCCGTCGCGCAGGGTGACGTCGTGGATCTTCACCTTCGGAGGAGGATTGAAATCCTTCACAACCTCCGCCACGTAGTTCCAGGGGCTCACAAACCAGTCATCGGTCTTCCAGGGCGCGCCCTTTTTATTGCCTTTCTCTGCCATACGCTTCCCCTCCCGTTTCGTGGAATTGCACTGAGATCCTTGCACAACCAGAAAATCATGTCCCGGAAGCGCGCATTGTAGATTTTTCGGAACGAAAAATATACAGTGCGCGGAGGGAGCATGATTTTCAAAGGTCTCGCACTTTTAATCGTGCACCAATTAGGAAATGCCGGGGGATTTGTCAATGTTTAATTTTTTTAAACAGATGAAGACCATTGACAAAATCATAATAACGTTTATATTACCGGCGTAATTTCAGCCTCGCTTTGCGCCTGCGGCCAGCGGCGCGCAAAGCGCACAGGAAATATGTTGGAGGAAAATATGAAGGAAAACAACGGCAGAAAAACATTTATCATGTTTCTGTTAGCATTTTTGATCGGTTTTTTCGTGGTGTCGGTCGTGGAGGTCCTGCGCTCGTCTTTCGTCCCGGCGGCGCCCGGACCGGACGTGCAGGCGGCCTCCGCTCTCTCCACCGGCGATATCTCGCGCACGCCCATGTCCTTTGCCGATCTGGCCGAAAAGATCAAACCGGCCGTGGTCAACATCAGCACCACCAAAACCGTCCGCGGCGGCGGCCGCTCCCCTTTCCCGGGAACGCCCTTCGACCGCTATTTCGGCGGGGACGACTTTTTTGAGCGTTTCTTCGGCGATATGCCCCAGCGGTCGTTCAAGCAGAGGAGTCTCGGTTCCGGCTTCATCATCAGCCCCGACGGCTACATCTTCACCAACAACCATGTCGTGGAGCAGGCCGACAAGATCATCGTGAAACTCTCCGACGGCAAGGAATACGAGGCAAAGGTCATCGGGAAGGACGCCAAGACGGACATGGCCCTGATCAAGATCAAGGCGGACGACAGCCTGCCGGTCGCGGAAATCGGGGATTCGGACAAGCTGCGCGTCGGCGAATGGGTGATGGCCATCGGAAATCCCTTCGGCCTCGAGCAGACGGTCACCGCCGGCATCGTCAGCGCCAAGGGCCGCGTCATCGGCGCCGGTCCCTACGACAATTTCATCCAGACCGACGCCTCCATCAATCCCGGCAACAGCGGCGGCCCGCTCTTCAACATGGAAGGCAAGGTCATCGGCATCAATACGGCCATCGTCGCCCAGGGGCAGGGGATCGGCTTCGCCATCCCGATCAACATGGCCAAGGGCATCCTTCCCGACCTGAAGGCCAAGGGCAAGGTAACCCGCGGCTGGCTGGGGGTCTCCGTCCAGGACCTCACGGAGGAGATCGCCAAAAACATGAAGCTCAAGGATCGGAGCGGCGCGCTGATCGCGGACGTATTCAAGGGAGATCCCGCCGACAAGGCCGGCCTGAAAGCGGGCGATGTGGTGATCGAGATCAACGGCAAGAAGATCAAGGACACGCACGAGCTGCTGATGGTGATCGCCGGCTTCCGCGTCGGGGAGTCGGTCAGCATCAAGATCCTCCGGGATGGGCAGGACAAGACGATCACGATCCAGATCGCCGAGCGGAAGGACCAGCCGGAGGTCGTCGCGGCGGGCGAGGCGGGCGAGGCCTTCGGCATGACGGTCCAGGAGATCACCCCGGAGATCGCCAAGCATCTGGGCCTGCCCGTTAAAAAAGGCGTCATCGTGGTGGACGTCCAGGAGGGCAGCGTGGCCGACGAGGTGGGAATCCAGCCGCAGGACATCATCCTGCAGGTGAACAGGGTGAAGATCGACGGCATGAAGGATTACTCCCGGGAAATCGCCAAGGCGGCGTCCGGTAAAAACGGCATCCTCCTGTTGGTCAGGCGGGGAAAATCCACCTTCTTCGTGCCCCTGACAAAGCAGTAATAAAACCGGGGAAAGCCGGATGGGCGTCCGTGAAGATCTGCTTCGTTTGTACGACCTCATGAACGACCGTTTCGGCGATCTCAAATGGTGGCCCGCCGACGGGCCGTTCGAGGTCATGGTCGGGGCGATCCTGACCCAGAACACCGCCTGGACGAACGTCGAGAAGGCGATCGCCACGCTGAAAAGAAAGCGGCTCCTGTCACCCGAGGCCCTGGCCCGCACGGACGAGGCAGCCCTGGCCGGGATCATCAGGCCGTCCGGCTACTACAACATAAAGGCGAAGCGCCTGAAGGCCTTCGTCCGGTTCTTCCTCTCCCAGTACGACGGCAGCACGGAGGCGATGAGCGCCGAGGAAACCGGCCCCCTGCGGGAGAAGCTGCTCGGGGTCCCCGGCATCGGCCCGGAGACGGCCGACAGCATCATCCTTTTCGCCTGCCGGAAGCCGGTCTTCGTCAGCGATGCCTACACACGGCGGATCCTCCATCGCCATTGCCTGATTCCCGCCGACGCGGACTACCAATTGATCCAGGACCTGTTCATGGCCAACCTGACGCCCGACGCGGCCCTGTTCAACCAGTTTCACGCCCTGCTCGTCCAGACCGGCAAGACCTTCTGCAGAAAAACGCCGCAATGCGCCCCCTGCCCGCTGGGGAGGTTGCCGAGAGGAGACGGGGGAGGGCGCGCATGGAGCTGATCGACCACGCCGGCGTCATCCACCTGCACTCCGCCTATTCCTTCGACGGGCGCGCCCCTCTGCCCGCGATCATCGCCGCCGCCAGAAAAAACGGCCTCGCCTTCCTGCTGCTGACGGACCACGCAACGCTCAAGGCCAGGGACGACGGATTCGAAGGCTGGCAGGACGGCGTCCTGATCGTCGTCGGCGAAGAGATCGCCCCCCGTTTCAACCACTATCTGGCCTTCGGACTGAAGGAGGCCGTTTCGACTCCGAATGAAACCGCCGAAATCCCCCCTCAGGTCTACATCGACCGCGTCCGCGACCTGGGGGGGATGGGCTTTATAGCCCATCCGGACCATGAGGGGACGGAATTGTTTCACGTGAAACATTACCCCTGGACCGACTGGCGGGTCGCCGGCTATACGGGTTTGGGGATCTGGGACTTCATGACCGACTGGCAGAGCAGCCTTACCGGCCGCCTCCGGGCGCTCATAAGCTACGCCTTCCCCGCCTATTTCCTCCGCGGACCGTCGCCGCAAACCCTCGCCCGCTGGGATGTCCTGACGCAGGAGCGCCGCGTCGTCGGCATCGGCGAGTTGGACAACCACGACAGCCCTAAAAGGTTCGGGGGGATGACCTTGTCGGTGTTTCCCTTCCGCAGGGCCTTTAACCTCATCCGGACGCACGTCCTGACCGAGCGCCCCTTCTCGGCAAACAGCGGGGATGACATCGCGGCGCTGCTGGACGCCCTGCAAAGAGGCCGGGCCTACGTCTCGCTCGATCACTACAGGCCGGCGACCGGGTTTTCCTTGCTCGTCAAGGAGAAGGATAGATGCGCCACGCTGGGCGATGAATTCCCCCTGGAGCGCTCCGCCGAGATTTCAATCCGCGTCCCCCACCGAGCGCATATCCGCGTGCTCAGAAACGGCGCCCTGTTCCATGAGACGACGGGGACAGAACTTTCTCTTCCGATCGACGAACCGGGCGTTTATCGCGCCGAGGCATATTTATCGGTCCTCGGCCGCCACCGTCCCTGGATCTTTTCCAATCCTGTTTATGTAATCGGCCGGATCTGAAGCCGTTCAACGAGGGCGCGGTCGGGAGACCCGCACCCAGCGGAAGTCGGGAGATCCGCGCCCAGCGGAGTTTTGCCTTTGCAGCGAAGCGAGGAGGTTCAGTGCCGAAAAATGTACGGCGCCCCGCGGAAGCCCAGCAGAGGGAGACCGGCACCCGGAAAAGAATATGGTGACAGCCGACTATTTTCCTGTCGCCATTTTTCCACGGCGGAGCAGGGAACGGCTTGAAACCGTTCCCTGCTATTTCATGTCATTGCAAGATCGTCATAATTGATTGATATCATTCCGGCCCCTATGCTAAAGAATTCGGGTGATTTCCAGACAGCGAGGGCGCGGTCAGGAAACCTGCGCTCATCTGGGAAGACCGGCGCACAGCGGGGGAGACTTGCCCAGCGGGTATCGTGGGAAAGGAGGGGGTATTTCCCTTATCCTTTGTGACGGCAGGCCGTCATGAGGGTTTCAAAGGTTCCGGAAGGTGAATTTTTATTGAGGAGGGCGCACATGGAAGGCAAACCCTGGCACAGGCACTACGACTACAACGTCCCGACCTCCATCCGCTACCCGCAGGTCCCGGCCCAATCCTTCTTCCAGCTTGCCGCCGGGACCTTCCCGGACAGAACCGCCACCAACTTCTACGGCACGGAACTCACCTTCTGGCAGATCCGGGAGCAGTCGCTTCGGATGGCCAACGCCCTCGCGAGGCTCGGGGTGAAAAAGGGAGACAGGGTGGGCATCCAGCTCCCCAACTGCCCCCAGTTCCTCATCTCCTACCTGGCCGTCCTTTCCCTGGGCGCCGTCGTGGTGAACCTCAATCCCCTCGCCTCGGCGCACGAGCTCAAATTCATCATCGAAAACAAGGGCCTGGAGACGATCTTCACCTTCGACATGGTCCTGCCGAACGTTCGGCCGCTTATCAAGGAAACGGGGATCAAAAGGACGGTGGCCTCCAGGGTGACGGACTACATCGCCGGGTTCGGCGTGAGCAACGCCCGCGACATCGAGTTGGAGGAGGGCTGGCATCACTTCTCGGAGCTGATCGAAAGCGCGACCGAAACGCGCGTCCCCCGCGTCCGGATCGCCCCTGAAGACGCGGCGCTGATCCAGTTCACCGGCGGCACTACGGGCGTCCCCAAGGGGGCTGTCCTGACGCACGCCAACATCGTGGCCGCGACCCTCCAGGCCTCCTCATGGGGCAATCCCACGATGGTCCTTATCCCCCCGGAGAAGCGGCAGGTCCTCAGCGTGATCCCGTACTTTCACGCCTACGGCAACATCGTGTGCATGAACTGGGCTTTTTTCAACTGCGCCACCCAGATCCTGGTGCCGCGCTTCGAGATCGAGGAGCTCTTGGGCATTATCGGCAATTTCGAGAAGATCACCTTTTTCCCGGCCGTTCCCACGCTGATCACCGCGATCGTCAACCATCCGCGGGCGGCGGGGCTTAACCTCGACAAACGCCTGGGGCTCCTCAATTCCGGCGCGGCGCCAATGCCGGTAGAGCTGATCGAAAAGGTGCAGGACATGGGGATCTTCTTCAGCGAGGGGTACGGCCTGAGCGAATCGACCTCGCTGGGCGTGGCCAATCCCGTCCTGGGACTCAAGAAGGCAGGCAGCATCGGCATCCCCTTCCCGGACAACGACGTGCGCCTCGTGGACGCCGAGAATGGGGCGGAGGACGTCAAGCCCGGCGAGCCGGGCGAACTCGTCATGAAAGGCCCGCTCATCATGCAGGGATACTGGAACAACCCCGAAGAGACCGCCGGCCAGATCAGGGACGGCTGGCTGCACACCGGCGACATCGCCCGGATGGACGAGGACGGCTACCTGTTCATCGTCGACAGGAAGAAGGACATGATCATCGCCGGCGGCTTCAACATCTATCCCCGCGACATCGACGAGGTCCTCTACCGGCACCCCAAGGTGAGCGAGGCGGTCTCCCTGGGCGTCCCGGACGCATACCGGGGCGAAACGGTGAAGGCCTTCGTGGTGCTCAAGCCGGGCGAAACCGCCACGGAGAAGGAGATCATCGAGTTCTGCAAGCAAAAACTCACCAAATACAAAGTGCCGACGATCGTGGAATTCAGGGACTCCCTGCCGAAATCGGTCGTCGGCAAGATTCTCCGCAAGGCGCTGCGGCAGGAGGAGCTGGAAAAGGCGAAAAAAGAAAAATGATCAAAACACTTTCCCGCATAGCCATAAGATACGGCCTGATCCCGGCGCTCCATTGGGTCGTCTCCCTATATCTGCGTCTTGTCCGGATCAGTTGGGTCGAGGAAGAAAGGCTGCGCGTCCATCTCGAAGCGGGCGGCAGGGCGATCGCCGCGCTCTGGCACCAGCGGATATTCCCCTTGATAAACTATGCCCGGCGTTTCAGCGCATTCGCCCCCGCGGTGATGATCAGCCGGAGCCGGGACGGGGATATCATTGCGGATGTCGTCCGGCGGCTGAACTTCCGACCCGTGCGCGGCTCCAGTTCCCGCGGCGGCCGCGAGGCCCTGGCGTCTCTCGTCGGGGACCTCGCCGAGCATCCTCTTGCCGTCCACGCCGTGGACGGACCGCAGGGCCCGCGGGGCGTCGTCAAGGCGGGGCTGATCAGCATGGCAAAACTCTCCGGCGCCCCGATCTTCCCGGTTTACGTGTCCGTGGACCGCGCCTGGGTCCTGAAAAGCTGGGACCGCTTTATAATCCCGAAACCCTTCAGCAGGGTCGTCATCCGCTGGGACGGACCGATCCCCGTCCCGCCGGATCTGAACGAGACGGCGTTCGAAGCCCTGCGCCGGGAGATCGAGCGCAGGATGAGGGAAGGCCAGGAGGAGGAAGACCGGAAACTGGGCTGGACCGAATCACTCTTCTGATTCTATTATTGCGCTTGACACCCCCGTGCTTTCAATAGTAGCTTCAGCGCTGGTAAGGCCTTTTTGCTTGCAAATAATACGCATCGTTACGATGTATCAGGAAGGAGAGAAGAGAAATGGCGGACGTAATGAAGGAAGGCCCGAAGAATCCGGTAAAGATCCAGGACAACACGTTCAGGGACGGCCATCAGTCGATCTATGCAACCAGGATGCGCACCGAAGACATGCTCCCCATCGCCGAAGAGATGGACCAGATAGGTTTCTGGGCGATGGAGGTCTGGGGAGGAGCGACTTTCGACACGATGCACCGCTTCCTCGGCGAAGACCCCTGGGAGAGACCCAAAACGCTCAGGAAGTATATCAAAAAGACCCCTTTCTCGATGCTGCTGCGGGGTCAGAACCTCGTCGGCTATCGCAACTACGCCGACGACGTCGTTAGGGCCTTCGTGGACAAGGCCTGCGAGGTGGGCATCGACGTGTTCAGGGTCTTCGACGCCCTCAACGACCTCAGAAATTTCAAGACCTCCGTGGAGAGGATCAAGGCCAACGGAAAACACTTCCAGGGGGCGCTCTGCTACTCGCTTACCGAGCGCCGGCTGGGCGGCGACGTCTTCAACCTGGAGTACTTCCTCAAGAAGTTCAAGGAGCTCGAGGAGATGGGCGCCGACTCCCTTTGCATCAAGGACATGGCCGGCATCGTGTCGCCCTACGACATCTACGACCTGGTCGGCGAGCTCAAGAAGGCGACCAGGCTCCCGGTGCATCTCCACACCCACTACACCAGCGGCATGGCCTCCATGGCCTACCTCAAGGCGATCGAGGCGGGCGTGGACATCGTTGACACCTGCCTGGCCCCCTTCGCCCTGCGGACGGCGATGCCCGCCGTCGAACCCCTGGTCGTCACGCTGCAGGGGACCACGCGGGACACGGGCCTGGATCTGCACAAACTTATCAGGATGGGCGAGCACCTCGAAAAGATCTCCCCCAAATACCAGAAGCACCTGGGGACGACCAAGCTCTCCGTGATCGACGTGGGCGTGCTCGCGCACCAGGTCCCGGGCGGGATGATCTCCAACCTGGTCAGCCAGCTCAAGGAGATGAACGCCCTCGACCGCCTGGACGAGGTCCATCGCGAGATCCCGAGAACGAGAAAGGAGGCGGGAACGCCGCCTCTTGTCACCCCCACTTCCCAGATCGTCGGCGTGCAGGCGGTCATGAACGTGGTCGCCGGCCGCTACAAGATGATCAGCAATCAGTTCGGCGACCTGATGTACGGCCTCTACGGCGAAACCCCGACCCAGGTCGATCCGGAGATTCAGAAGATCGTCCTGAAGCGCTCCAAGCGCGGCCAGACCCCAATCACGGGCAGACCAGCGGATTACCTGGAACCGGAGTTGGAGGAGGCCAAGAAGAAGATAGGCGATCTGGCGAAGACGGAAGAAGACCTGCTGGTTTACGCCCTCTACCCGTCGACCGGCGAGCAGTTCCTGAAGTGGAAGTACGGCCTCGAACCCATGCCCGAGGGCATCAAGCCGCCGGCCCAGGAAGAGACCAAAGGGAAATAGATCAGGCCAGCATGCCGCCGTCCACGTTGAGGCAGAGCCCGGTCGTGTAGGAAGCGGCGTCGGAGACGAGGTACAGGACGGCGCCCGCCATTTCCTCGGGTTTCGCGATCCGCCCCATCGGAATCGAGGGAAGGACGGCATTGATGATGTCCGGATTCTGCGTGAGCGCCACGGTGAACTTCGTATCGGTCAGCCCCGGAAGAAGCGCGTTGACGCGGATGTTGCAGGCGGCCAGCTCCTTGGCGAAAGATTTCGTCATCGCGACGACGCCCGCCTTGGTAATCGAATAGATCCCCTGCCACGGGGCCGGGCGGACGGCGTTTACCGAGGCCACGTTCACGATGGCGCCGCCGCCGGCCTTCTGCATGAGC
>Ga0172369_10003751_pt1 | contig 19753 bp, 21 predicted proteins | sample LakKiv25m_FD_114539 | JGI IMG/M metagenome (GOLD analysis project Ga0172369, IMG submission 114539) | Freshwater microbial communities from Kabuno Bay, South-Kivu, Congo - kab_022012_11.25m | ecosystem: Environmental > Aquatic > Freshwater > Lake | place: Democratic Republic of the Congo...
CCGTGGACCCTCCGAAAGCCCCGCGGGGTTCCGATCCCGGGTGTCGGCTCGCGCCCCAGTCGGTATTCGTTCCTGTCATCTACCGGCTCGCGTCTGTGTGAGTCGTTTTCAGCAGCCTGCTAGGGTAATCTCCTCTTCCGGCACCTCGGACGTGAGTTCATCCTCGAGCCCGTAGGCTTCGATCCAGAGGCGGTTGTTCTCGGTCTCCAGCGCCTGCATCCGGGCGATGTTGCTCTGGAGATAGCGCTCCCAGCTGCGCCAGGAGGCTTCGAGGGTGCGCCCTTTGAGCTCAGGCCGCAGGAGAGGCAGGTCTTGGAAGTCCCACGAGGTCTCGAAGTTGTCCCAGTCCTTGCTGGCGAGGGAAAGTGCCCCCGCGAAGAGATCCGTGAACCTTGCAGGGTAACTGCCCTCGTAGAGTCTTGAGGGGAACGGAAGTAGATTGAAATAGCCGACATGGAAATGAATAGTCGGGTTCAGGATTCGCGCAACATAATTGACAAATTTTCCATTGCAGTAACAGATAAGTATGTCGCGGTCACAATCATTGGTAGGGAACGCCGAATGACCACACGCATCAAATAGAAAACCTTCGGGAAAGTATCGGAATGCGTTAGTCGATGAAGTGACATCTGACCAAGATACGCTTGGTCTGAAATAGCGTTCTTCAGAAGGCAAGTGGTTGCCAAGAGTCTTTAGTATCTTTCGGCTTTCGTCGTCAAATGATATGACATACTCGAAGTTGCCGTACCACTTTCTGAAGGGGCCACCCTTGTTAATGGGAAACCATTTCTTGCCGAACGCTCTGCCCTCCCGTGCACTTGCGCAGGATATGCCTACGCGGGACGCACTCACCTCCCAAAGGTACCGATAGAAGCGATCGTTGTCTCCCGTTGCGAGCCCTTGTCTCGCGTCAATCCTGGAACCAAGTGTTCTTGAGGTTTGGAACACGTCCCTAACCCAGTCACTCACCCAGTACGTTAGTGGCGCGCCGGGAAGCTTCCGGAAATCCTCGGAGGCGGCGCGAAACACCCAGCTGCTCTGGGGGTTACGGATAGCCTCGATGCAGCCAGCTTCTTTCGCCCCTTCAGATTTTCCTTCCGTAAGGCGAAAATAGGTCCCCTTTGACCTTGGAGCGGACAGATTCGCCGCAACAAAAGCCGTCGTCTGCACTACCTCGCCCCCTATCGAATCGAAGGCGCGTGCGCCGAGGTGTGCCATTGTTCGTATGGCTCCGCGACCGAGAACCTCGGCCCGGAACTCCTCGAAGCTAGAAAGGAACATCCAGCTATGCATGGTAACCAGAGCGCCATACCCGGCTGGAACAACGAACGCGAAGCCCCGTTCGATGAACATCGCAAACAGATCAGCTTTTGAGCGAGGATAGAGACTCCGGGAAAACGCGTTTAGATCCTTGGCCATTTGTCTTGAGCCGAGATACGGCGGGTTAGTCGCCACCACGTGGTAACTCTGGGTGAGCATCTCCGCTTGACCAAGGGCGAGAAGGACCTTGCGCTGGGTCTCGGCAAGGAGAAGGTCGGTGGGTTCGGGAGCCTTGGCAATCTCGGCCTTGAGCCGGGCGATCTCCTCGTCGCTGAGGATAGGCTGGATGAGAGAGCCGAAGGTGGAGGTGTTCTCCCGGAACTGGTAGACCTGCCGCAGGTCTTTGGCGGTGAAGAAGCGACTAAGACCGCTGGCGGTAAGCCAGGCTTTCAGCTCGTCTGCCTCGAAGGTCACGTCCTCGATACACATGACCTGGGGCCGGACCGCATCCCGGAAAGCGCTGCGGGACTTCTCCCGGGCTTTGGCCAGAAGGGTGAACTGAGCGAGCTGGGCGGCCCGGGGACAGATCTCCAGCCCGTAGAGGTTGTGAGTGAGGATCTTCCCAGGGATATCGCCCGGGGCGTGACCCTCTTCCTCGTAGATCTGGTAGAGAAGGTCGAAGGTGTAGGTGAGCATATGGCCGGAGCCGCAGGCTGGATCTAAGAGGCGGATATCCTCAGGGCGATCGACGGTGAGAGAGTCGGCGTGGGCCTGCCCGTCGGGATCTTCGACGTAGTAGGGCATGGAAGCGCGAAGCGTAGAGTCCGGGCGGGAGCGCAGCCACAAGCGCCCGAGCGAGTTCTCCACCAGGTAGCGCACGATCCAGTGCGGAGTGAAGAGCTGGGTGACGGCGGGGATGTCCTCACCGGGCACGGCCGTCTTGCGGGCCATGACCTGGTCCTTCTTCTCGGAGATGTAGAACTGATAGAGCCAGCCCAGGATCTCCACCTCGACGCAGTCTTCGTCCGAGATGTCATTGCGGAAGCCGTGGGCCACCGAGTGTTCAGTGAGGAGGTCGTCGGGCAGGAGCAGTTCGGTCTCGTCGTCTAACCGCTCGAAGAGGAAGGGCAGAAGTGCATGGTAGTAGCGACAGGCGGCTAGGACCAGGTGGCGGTAGACCTCTCCCTGCGGGTCGGCAGAGGGCAGACGGCCGCCCAGAAGATCGTTCAGCCGAGCGATGTCGACATAGGGCTTGAGCTCGTCGGGAAGCGCACCGGAGCGGACCGTGCGTAAGATCTCAGGCTGAGTCTCTGTGGGGGTAGCCGGCGTCAGTACGCGGACCCGGAAGGGATGCCAGCCTCGGGCGTCTAGGAAGCGCAGGGCTGCCAGACGATTGAACCAGGTGTAGGCCACCCGCTCGATGAGCTTGGTCCGGCTCCTTTGGGCCTCCGAGCGGAGACGCTCCACCTGAGCGGCGGCGGCGCGGTGATCTGCGGTATCAGCAGTAAGGACGTAGTCGAGCTTGCGTTCCACCGCCTCGAGCAGCTGACGACGGACGGCCGGGGCGAAGGTCTTGAGGGCGGAGGTGTCCATGGAGCTCACAGGCTGACCCGGTTGCCGTTGCGCAACTGTGCCGTGGCCACCTCACGAAGCGCGCTCAGATACTGCTCAAGCTGTTCTTCAGTCGCGATGTACGGCAGTGCGCAGGCGGGCTTGAGAGTACTGATCGAGACATAGCGCACCTGTGGTTCGGGGGGCTCATCCCCGCCCCCGCTGTCGGCTAATTGGGCAGCCAGCGCCAGCTGAGCCGGATAGTCCTCCTGGAGATATCGGTACAGCCTGTCGCGGATCGCACTGATGAACCGCTCAGCACCTATGACTCGGCGGGCGCGCTGAGAGCGCTCCATGACCCGAGCGCGCTGAGACTCGTCCAGACCTGCGTACTCCGGCAGAGCCTCAATCTTCTTCTCGGAGTCCCCAATGGCAGCCAACGCGCTCTGGCACTCCTCCGTCAATACGGCATCGATGAGACGGGTCACGTTGGCCATCGCCGCCTTGGCCTTTGGCAGCAGATCGCCCCGGTAGGGCGCCCCGGACTCGATGACGGCTTTCATAGGTGCGAGTTCTTCTTTGGAGATCTCGCCGAAATTGGCTTTCTCCGCGGCCAGGAAGGCGACCACCTGGTCGTAGGTCTCTCGCTGCTTGCCGTGCATGAAGGCCTTGACCGGAGCGATCAGGTCGTCCTTGGCTGCGAGCAGTTCCTCGGAAAACTCATCCAGGTTGTTTAGCAGATATGCGTAGTCCTTCTCCGCTATCGCCTGGATGCGCTTCCTCACCGGTTCCAGGTCTTGCAGGAATGGATACGCGGCCTTCTCGTCGAGCAGCACCTGGAGGTCCCGTGCCTCCCCGGCCAGTGCCTCCAGTGTGATCTGCGCCACCGAGCGCGCGTCGGTCCCGTCGTTAGGCCGGTCGAAGAAGTCGTGGTGGAAGTTCTTGAGGGCCTTGACCACCGTGGGGTCGTAGTGCTCCTGCAGACTCACGCGGACATTCCCGTGATTGCGGGGGTTCCTGAGGGCCTCGAAGGCTCCGTGGCCATCCAACAGCTCCACCTTACGAAGCTCGATCTTGCCCATGCGGAACAGTCGCGCCACCTGGACGAGCACGCCCATGATGGGCCAACCGTGGGGTCGCTTGGCGAAATCACGGACCATCTCTTCGACGGTGACGCGCTCTTTGTCATCCTTCTGGGAGCGAAGCACGTAGCCCCAGACCTCTTGCTCGGCCTCGGACAGCGTATAGCCGCCGCCCGCCAGGAAATCATCCGGGTCGAGCAGCGTCTTCCTGAGAAGCCCCTCGTCGTAGCTGCCGCGGAGCATGCGCAGGCTGGGGTAGGCGAACGAGATCAGCTCCTGGCCCGCCTTCTGGAAGCGCGTGCGGGCCTCGCACTCTCCAATGTCGGTGAGCTTGGAGCCGTTCAGATAAAGGGTTGCCTTGCTCACTAGTTCCGCGCACCGTGTCTGCAGATCAGTCCTGTTGGCGCTGTTCTGCTGACCGCGACGGGCGAGGATCTCGCGCCGGCTCTCTTCGACGTGGGAGCCGGTGTTCTGCTGGATGTACTTGCGGGTCTTGAGGAAGAGCCGGGCGTCATCGATGATACGTCCGTCGGTCGGCAGAACCGCGAGCAACTCGGCCTTACCCGTGTTCTGGGCCGCCAAGGTGTAGTGATCGCCGTGGTTGGGATGATCGGCCGTGATCACGTTGATGGCGATGGCGGCGTCCTTGCCCACCAGCTGATCGTCGAGACGGCGGGTATAGGGATAGTCTTGACCGTGGGCCTCGTAACGGATCTTGGGGTCGCGCAGGATATCTGCGAAGAAGACATCTGCCAGCAATTTGGTCTGGTCTGACTCCTCGATCTCGGTGTTCTTGATCTCAACCTCGATGTCCTTCTCGGCGTCGGTAAGGAACTCGAAGAGCTCGCCGATGCGCTGCAGATAGGACTGCTGCTCGAGAAACGCCAGCGCCTCCCTGACCGCCTTCTCGTGGGCCTGGATGTTGATGTCCGGGCGGTCCATGAGAAGGATGGCGACGTTGCGCGGTGTGGGCTTGAACTGCGGCACCCACTTGAGGAGGAAGAGGGCCTTTAGGATACCGACAGCCGTCGGGTCGTCCAGCTGCTTCTCCGCCTGGCGCACCGAGGTCTGCATGTCGCCGCGGATGGTTGCCGAGATGCCGTCGAACATCCTGTCGAAGGTGGCCAGCCCGCCGATCTCCCCGTCACTCAGTGCCTTGGCCACTTCTTGGAAGACCTCCAGCATCGAGCGTTCACCGACCGAGGTGTGCCTGCCGGTGAAGGCCTCGTGACGAGAGAGCTGCTCGATCGCCCGCTGGAAGAGATCGAACTGATAGGGCACAAAGGGGTAAAAAGCGCAGAACTCGTCGCTTCCGCGCCAGGAGTGATAGTGCACTGACCCGTCGCCGAAGCGATACATGGTCTGCAGGTTCTCTTTCTCTCTGTCGTAGATGCTGGTCAGAGCCTCGGGCTCATCCTCGGTCTTGGCGAGCAGACGCTTGTGGATCACTTCGCGCACATCGGCGCTGGTGAGGTTGAGGCGACTCTTGAAGCGCCCCTGGATCTTGGTGAAGTCGTCCCCTTCTCCCTTGCGCAGCTCGCCAAGGACATTCTTGAGATCGCCCTGCGAGGTGACAAATACCCAGGCTCTCCCCTGGCAGATGGTGGCCAGAGACTCGGTGATGGTCTGCAGATTCAGCATGAGCCGGGAATCCTGGCCCACGAACTGGCCCACTTCATCGGCGAAGAAGTTGAGGCGGAACTGCGGGCCCTGCTTGTCGATGTAGGCCTTGACCCGTTTGGCAAAATCCTCCGGCGAGACCTTGTAGCCTTCCCGCTGGCGATCGAAGAGCTTGAGCGCTTCGTCGTAGGCCATGCCGGAAGACTGAGAGTAGGCCTTGGCGAAGGTCTCGTTCTCTAGGGTATCCAGGAACGGCAGGTGCTGTTCCCAGCTTGCTCCGCTCACGGCAGCGTAGACTCCTTTGAAGGCCTCCAGCTCGCCACGGGAATCGAGGTCGTACTCGAACTGAGCGATGTGGCCCTGCTTGGCGTAGTAGCCCTGCAGCTCGTTGAGCACCTTGACGAACACCTCGAGCACGGCCGACTCGCGGTCGCCGCCGATGGCGTCCGACTTCTGGTCAATGTTGAAAAGGACGCTGCGCGAGGGGATCTTGATGGCCTTCTGCAGGTCGGCACGAAGGAACTCATCCTCCATCTTGGGGATGAGGATGTCGGCGGCCTGCGCGCCGCTGGGTAGCGTCCTGTTCTCCAGCATCAGCGATAAGATCTTGAGCAGGTGAGATTTGCCCGACCCGAAGAAACCTGAGATCCAGACCCCGTTCGAGTTCGTCTCATTCAGATACCGGTCGGCTAAATCGCTTAGGCCCTTCGCCACCTCTCGCGTGACGACGTACTCGTCGACCTCGGTCTCGAGATGGCGATCGTCATCGGCTTTTATGACCCCCTCGATGGGCCGGTCGACGGGCCTGATGAACAGATCGCGTATCTTCATGAGCCTCTCACAATCGGTAGTGGGCCAAGTTGAAAGCGCGGTAATAGGGACGATAGAGCGGCGGGCTTGCCATCGACCCAAAGAGTCGCAACACGGATGCGCCGTTGGCCTCCTGCACGTACTCCCCCGGGAAGAACATCACGATGGGGCGCCGCACCATGGCGGGCTGGAGCGACTCCAGGATGGTGTGCGTGCGCAGGAACGGAAACACCCTGCCCACACCGGTCAACAGCGCGAGTTGGACGCCGTCCGCGCCCACGGCTGTCATCAGCCGAGGAATGAGCCGGGTCTTGGGGTCGGCGAGATTAGACATCAGGTCCATGAGCTTCCGCTTGCCGATGGCCGCTTCCCGCTCAAGGATCTGCTGAAGCCTGCCTTCCTCCTCCAATTGGTCGAGGATCAGGTCGAAAAGATCCACCACGGCTACCGAAACACCGGAGCTACGCAGGCGCGTCGCCAGGTGGCCGACCATGCGACGGACTTCGTCCTCATCCTGCGGCTCGTAGGTCTCGATGAAAATTGGGACCTCGTTGGCCAGCCCCTTCATGGAGAGGAAGTCGGGATTGCTGAGGATGCGGAACAGGCGTTCGCTCTGGTCGGACATCATCTCAGGCTCCCAACGACGCGAACTCGCTATCGGGGATGAGGAACCCCGCGAGCCAGCGCCGATCGTCGGCTACGATTGTCGCCAAGACATCCGGCGGCAGCAGTGCGCGCCGTAGGCTGAAGTCCTGTGGACTCTCTGCCAGGATGCCGGCTTCACGCAGCATCCTGAAGAGGACCTGGCGGATCTTGGACTTGGTGGCCGGTGTGAGCTTCTGCAGTTCTGAGTGCATCAGGGATTCTGACGCGATGAACTCCTCATAGTCGGAAGGCCTGAGCACCGGATCGTGTGCCTCGAGTTTGTCTTGGAGCGCATCGGCGGCGAACGCGAAGACGAACGGGTTCAGCTTGAGGACCGACAGCCAGGCGATGGCGGCACGGCTGTCGGCGGAACCGCCGGCCGAAATCTCCAACTGCTCACGGGTCAGCGTCTGCAGGCGCTGGCGCATCTCCCGCTCCATGCGCACCCCGCTGGCCGGGTTCCTCGCCTGAAGGAGGTTGCCGGCCAGGACGCGCCGGTGAGTCTCCTCCCAATCCGCGCACTCGAGGTAGGTCTCGGCGACGATGCGGGCGAGTTCCGGGCGCAGCGACGCGGCCGTAAAGGTCAGCGAGTACTTGTGCGAGCCGATCGAATCAGATCGCATCCGTGCTCCGCAGATCAGCTGTATTCATCTGCATCCCCCTCCCGCACAACCAGACGGCGAGCCTCTGTTGTTTGAGACATCGGCGGGTTGCGTCTCATGGTACAGCGTTCGGCGGACAGATGCCGATGTCCGGCGCCTGAAAGCCCCGGCTCGTACGCGAGTTGTCATCGCACAGGGAATCCGATGGTCGACCAGAATGTGGCCCTTGTGCAGGCCGTATCCAAGTGCCGCCAACCAGGCGCCAACGCCAGCAGTCTCGAGGTAACCGCCGTGCTGCCAACTATCGCCGCGGTGAAGACACACTCCGCCTGCTCGAGAACTCGGCGTGACCACCAACCTGTGTCAGACAAAACCTTCATCGACGAGCCGACTGCCGGCCGACGTGATTTCGTGCCGCTGTCCGGATCCACCCACCATCCGGCTCCGACTCTCCGACATCAGCCTGGCATCATCACCAGTCGGCTCCAGCCAGTAACTAAATCCGCCGGCCATGCCTGGGACAGGGAACCACATATGCGGGCGCTCCAGTTCCAGTAGGACCTCGAGCTCCGGCAGTCTCAAACCGTGATCCGGTATTGGCTGGTCGATCCGACCCCGGATGACCGCGTGGAAATGGGACTGGAGCTTGAGCAACACCCTGGCCGGGACGTGGTGCTTGTATTCGGGAGCCAACGCACCAAGAAGATGTCGATGGCCACGCCGCTCAGTGACATCGAATGGCCGCTCCCCGCGAGCGTTCCTGAGTGTGCGGAACGCGAACATGCCAATGAGTCGCTGAACAACCTCCACGGGGGCGCCTCCGTGCGCCGCTTGGTGCAGCGGGGTGTACAGAGACGAACCGCCGGGTCTGGTGGTGTTGACAAGCTCCCCGTACTTCGAGAGCAGGTCAAGCACCTGCGTCCACTTGTAGCTCTTGGCCGCATCTGCAAGCGCGTTCCGGAGTCGGACCCCTTCCGGGGCAAGCGTCTCGGCTCGGGTGATCCCGTCCCATACGATGTCCACGTCAGAGGCCTCCTACCCGCCGGATGGTCTGTCGACGAGGGCTGCACACGTCGGTCACGACGAGGCGAACCGTCAGCCTGTGAGGGTAGCAGGCACGGCGGACACGGGTAACGGCGTCGCTGGATTGCGGTTCTTGAAGGTTGTTAGATTCGCGAGTTGGCAGCGCAGCCCGGCCAATCTGCCCAATGCGCCCGTTAGGTCACCACTCACCCGAAGAACGCGCAGTACTCATCGGCCTCCACGATGGCTACGAGTGCGGCGAGATCGGGGGTCGGTTCGGCTGCGTCATAGTGGTGCCATTTGAGGTCTCGGCGCATCCAGTAGAGCTCCCAGACGCCCCGTGAGCGGACGAAGCGGAAGCGGGCGATGCCCATGCGCGTGTCATCGCCTACCCCGTCCCAGGGGGGCCGCACTTCCCAGATGGAGACGGCATGACCCTTGATCTCACACTCGAAGCGCAGCTGGTCTGCGTGCTCGGGATGGGTATGACGTCGGCACAGATCGCCCACCGTGCGATCGATACGCTTCAACTCAAGCTCGTTGAACGACATGGCCTCTCCGGATTAGGTATGCCAAACGCGCAGGCGTGGAGCTGTGCCAAAGCAGGCCGGCCCGAACGCACTGCTGCCTTCTGACCTTACACCGCGACGGCATGGCCGCGGATCTCATGGTCGAGTCGCTCGCCGAGCTCATCGGCGGCGACATCCAGATCGTAGTCGGCCTGAAGACCGAGCCAGAACTGGGGCGTCGTATCGAAGTATCGTGCCAGACGCAACGCCGTCTCGGCCGTCACGCGGCGCTTGCCCAGGACGATCTCGTTGATGCGCCGAGGCGGCACAGCGATGTTCAAGGCCAGCCTGTTCTGGCTGAGGCCCAAGGGCTTGAGGAACTCCTCCAACAGCACCTCACCGGGGTGCACGGGTGCAAGCTTGTTGGTTGTCATGGCAGGCCTCCTTTCTAGTGATAGTCCACGATCTCTACGTCGTAGGCGTCGCCGTCATCCCAGACGAAGCAGACCCGATACTGGTCGTTGATGCGGATGCTGTACTGACCCTCGCGATCGCCCGAGAGCTTCTCCAGTCGATTGGCGGGAGGGCTGCGCAGGTCGTTGATCGCGTGGGCATTACTGAGCATCCGTAGCTTGCGCAGGGCGATCGACTGGATGTCGCCGGCCAACTTCCTGGAGAACTCCCGATTGAAGACCTTCTCGGTTTCGGCATCCGCGAACGACTTGATCATGAGCAGATGGTATAACGCTCCGCGTCATGCGTCAACCGTTATGAAGCCAACGCATCGGATCGCGATTGAAGAGACCGGGAAGGCGGCGCGTGCTTCCTCGAAAACCCTTCATGAGCGCAAGATCTCGGCGTCAGATCGCGCATGCAGCTGCGAGGCGGTATCCGAATACCCTCCCTGCGACTCGCGCTGAAAAGGGTCGACTACGACCCTAGCGGCTGCGTTGGATGGTCAGCTGGAACTCAGCGCCGTCCGGGAACCGGAGCACCAGCCCCTCGTCGGCCGTCAGCAACCCGGCTGCGGCGAAGGATGTGATCCGCAGTCCGCTGTCTTCCGTGCCGTAGACAGCGTCAAGGACGACCTCCTCCAGCCAGCGCGCCAGTTCCTTCTCGCTCTCGGGCGAAGACATGGATCCCTCCTACGGCCACTGGACAGAGCGACCGCGATAGTCGATCTCGAGGTCATCGATGTCCTCCGGGTCCACCAGCTCTTGGGCTTGGCTGAGGGCCTCATCGGGATTGAAGGCATGGCCCTTGCCCAAGAGTGTCCCGTCCAGCCAGGCGCTCCAGATGAAGCGGTAGCGTAGGTCGTGGATCTCGCCGGCCGACTCGGTGATCCTCACTTTGAAGATGCCTCCCATGGCTGGTTTCCCTTCCCGGCGTACGTGTCCATGCATTGGTCACGTAGGCCGGCGAGGAAGTCAACTCTCGAGCTGGTCGGTCGCAACCGCATCCTTCCTCGCGAACCGCCCGTCGATCATGGGAGAGCCCAGGCGGCCCCGCCGCTCCAGGTAGAGATGGGCCGGGTTCACACAGCGCCTGATGCCGCAGGAGGACCGAACGGTCATTCCCTCGGGGATGGGACCGTGAAGCGCCTCCCAGAGCAGCCGCTTGACATACACCATGCGCCCGCCCCGCTTCATGGCCGGGTACCCGCCACCGGTCGTGCCCCTCCTCCATAGGCGGCAATCATCCTTCGTCGAATCAGGCATCCTGCCATCCGTCTCGGCATGGTCAATTGGCGACATGCTACATCCCCTTTTTCTAGCTGTTGCAGGTGTCTCATTTCGAGGACGGTATTTGGGCCGGCAGCCGGTAGGAAGTGGCCGGCTTCTTCAGCCCCAGAACCCAAGCCCCGGCCTCCAGTCGGGAGACCACGCTTGCCCCCACCCGCTCCTCGAGAGCCTGGCTCTTCCACTCTGTCGTTACGATGGTGGGAAGCGCGTTGCGGTAGCGGGCATCGATAATGGCGTAGAAGGTCTCCTCCACCCATGACACGTCTTTGCCCGGGTGCACCTTGCCCAGGTCATCCAGCACCAGGAAGGGGGCCAATCCCGCGCTCTCTATGCGCTCACCGGCTTGTTGCGCCGCGTCCTTGTCGGCGAACCCACGCCTGATCTGCGCCATGAGGGTGCCGACATTCACCCAGAAGGTCGGCTCATATGCATCGGTGAGGGCCCGGTAAAGACAGGCGGCGAGATAGCTCTTGCCGCTCCCGATGGGCCCCACGATGATCACGTTCGGTCGCGGGCTCGCGCTCATCCAGGTCTTGGCCAGACTGAGAGCCTGAGCGTTATGCGGCCCTTGCTCGAACTCATCGAAAGAGGCCTCGGCCAGGCGCGATCCCCGGTCGCCGTCGCGGTACTGGTAGAACATGGCCGAGTCGAAGTGTTCTCGTTTCCGCTCGAGCTGTTGCCGCTTCTCTTCCTCTTCCTGACACGAGGGGCACCGGTACTTTGGGTATGCCTCCACACGACGGTCGCCCCATGTGACGTACCGGGCGTAGGTGAAAGCCTGTTCGCAGCTCCTGCAGATCTCCGTGTATACGCTGTCAGACGGATCAGCATCCGCTTCGGTCGATGGGCCATGGTCACCATGATCGTCGTCGAAGAGGTCACTACCACTCTCCGTCCAGACTACGTCCGCTATGTGCTCCAGATCGCCCACATGCCCCTTCTTTCTGTAGGTCTCGCATCACGTATCCCAGCTTGTCCGGGCTCTTGTTCTCATCGATGAGCCTCGCTACCGCCGCCCGGATGAGCGCCGGATCGGCGGCGGCCTTGAACTGCTTCTTCACCTCGGTCCCCAAGTGGCCGGTCTGTCCGGTGGTGAGGTCCGCGCCCAGCTCCCGGGCCCGGCTGACCGCGAAGGCCACCACCGTCTGAGCTGTCTCTTTGACCTCTTCGCCTTCTTCCTCCTGGGGGGCGGAGGTCGCCCCCCTCGGAGAGATAGTCAGTTCAGGACTAGACAGGGCAGGACCGGGCAGGGCAGGACTAGGCAGGGCAGGGACGGTAGTAGCGTCGTTGTTCAATCGTTGTACGAGGCTTGTAGACTCCACGTACCTGCCCTTGCGGGGGTCGTCGGTGTTTCGCTCCCAGCTCACCCAGGGCGGCAGGGGCAGGTTGGGCGACTGGGGGTTGCGCGGTTTTTCGTGCTGGTGGAACCGGGTAAGGTAGAGGTAATGCTTGCATTCGGCCTCGTAGGGGATGGCCTTGCCGGCCGCGACCAGCTCGTCCCGCCACTCCCCCAGGCGCTCGACGGTGATGTCCGCGTCCACCGGGCTGGGCCAGAGGAGGAGCTTCCAGCCGAAGGGGTCGTCTTCCAGGCATCCGGAGTCTTCCGCCAGAGCCCAGATGCCCTGATAGGTGAAGCGTTTCTCCCGCGGCCACCGGAGCAGCTCGGGATCGGTCCAGAAGTCGGCCTTCACCATCCGGTTACGGAGTCGCGCCATGGCCTCTAGGTGCCAAGCTCTTCGACTTGACCTGGGCCTCGTATGCCTGACGCCTGAGCGGGATCTCACTCGTTTCGGGACTCCCGGGGCCGCGGCGCCACTCCCACAGGGGGCAGGCGAGATCGGGGCACTTGTTCACCAGCTGTACCTGGTAGTTCATGCACTCGACGCAGAACTCCCGGATGGCCTTGGCCCGATTGAGCGGCTTGCGCTGGAGTGAGAGTGGCGGAGGCGCCTTCCTCTGGGCCGTTGGACCGACCCTCACTCCTGCTCCCCCAGCAGCCGCAGCCGAGCCGGCACGGGAATGAGCCGCTTACGCCCCACAGCCAGGGAGGGAATCTCGCCGTTTCGCACGCATTCGTAGGCCGCCGCGCGTCCGATGCCGAGGAACTTGCCCGCCTCTTCCACCGTGATGGTGAGTGTTCCGCTGGCGATGAGCTCGTCTCTGGTGAAGCTGGTGAAGCGTTCGTAGTGGGGCCTCTGGGTTACGACAGCTGTTCCTTCGCCTCTCACGCTCTGGCCTCCTTACGTACTCTTTGACCCGCCGTCCTGTCCGTTCGCGCCTCCATGATCGCTGCCAGGTCACCCTCCCTCCATACATTTGTTCGTCCTGGTGCCAATATAGCGTGAAAAGATGATAAGGTCAATGCTACATATCTTTTTCTGTGCTCTTGCGTCTGGACTTGTGCCGAAACACCTGCTACCGTTAGATGAAGAGAGCACGATCACATCGTCTTGCAGAGCGGGGAGGCGTACATGGCTGAATCACAGGACGTTGCCTTCAAGGGGATCACCCGGGCGATCTTTGCGCGCACGCAATATGTAGCCGCGGATGGCTACCGCTTCGTCCGCCAGTTGCCAGCGGGCTGGCTCACCCCGGAGGGAGACCCGGGCGATCCCAAGAAGGGTCCCTGGCTCCTTGAGCGCCTACCGGTCTGGCTGCCGCCTGAAGGTCGTCCCGCCTCTGCCAAGGACCGGCAGAATCCGGGACTGCATCGCATCTTCGCCGGCGTGTCCCCTACCGAGAAGGGGGTCCGCGCCTTTGCCAAGAAGTGGGGACAGCTGGGTCGCCGATCAGGGTTGGTGTTCGGGATCGGACAGGGCTACGGCGAGTCGCTCGCCTATTGGCAGAGAGAACTGGATGCCATGAAGCGCCTGATCGGACTCTGGGAGCTGGTGCGTGCCGGGGACCAGGAGAGCCTGGCTCCCTACGTGCGCTTTCGGACCCATGATCTTCCCTGGGGAGCAAATCCGCGCGACGTATCTATCTACCTGGCACTTAGCGATGGGAAGCTTGACCCCGAAGGGGCGGACATCTTGGCCGAGAAGGTTGAGCTGGTCTGCCAGACCGACCGGGAGCAGCCGCCGGAGTCTTCCGAGCTAGAACTCCACCACGGGAGCGTCCGCCTCTTTGCCTGTGAACATGAGGAGCACCCCTACCGCGCCGAGTTGTTCGCCGATTGGAAGGAAGGAGACCTGGTGGGTCCGGCTCGCTACTTCCTTCATGACGAGGTGAACCGGCGTCTCGCCGGACACGTGAACCCGGTCGTGGCCTTCCCCGATAGCCAGGGCATCGCCGACTTCTGGTTCGTCCCAGACACCCTCCTTGCCAGCCTCTATGTGTTCTTTGCCCAAGAGCTCGCCGGCCAGCTCCTCTCTGTTAAGGAATGCGCCGCCGAGGACTGCCGCAAGGTCTTCGTGCCAGCGAGCGCCAAGCAGGAGTACTGCACCAGCATGTGCCGCATCCGGGCAGACGCCCATCGCCGACGCCAAAGGCTGCAGGGCTAGTAGGGACGAGCGGGGAGAGAGCTTGTGAGAGGCCACATCCGCCAACGGGGCAAGGTCTGGTCGTATGTCATCGAGCTGGGCAACCAAAAGACCCAGCGCTGCGTGGACTGCAACAAGCGCCATTGGGTGGAGCGCCGTCCGTTTGAGAAATGCGAAAGGTGCGGAGGAGAACTGCGCGATCGCGTGGAGCGCCGCCAACGCGAGGAGACCGGCTTTCGCACCAAGAAGGAGGCGGAAGCGGCGCTGACCACCGAGCTGGGCAAGATCCAGACCCAGACCTACATCCCGCCCAGCAAGATAACGGTGCGCGAGTACCTCACAGACGAATGGCTGCCGGCGGTGAGAGCCACGGTGAAGCCCACCACCTACCTCAACTACGAGATCCACATCGGGCGCCATATCAACCCGGTGCTGGGGAACCTCCCCCTGCAGAAGCTTTCCGCCCCCGCCATCAACGCCTTCTACGCCCGACTGCTCACCGAACCCCGCAAACCGGTGGAGCCACTCAAGCCGCGGAAGAAGACAGCTGAGAAGGCCAAGGTCAAGCCGAAGAAGCCGACCACTCCCCCGCCGGGTGCTGAGTCCGAGCCCAAGAAGGAGCCGCCGCCGCTCTCCCGGCTCTCCATCCGCAAGATCCACGCCACGCTGCACAAGGCGCTCGCCGACGCCGTGCGCTGGAACCGCCTGGTCCGCAACCCCGCCGATGCCGCCGATCCGCCCAAGACCCGCGCCGCCATGACCCACGAGATGAAGACCTGGAGCGCCAAGGAACTGCAGAGCTTCCTCACCCTGCAGAGGCAGTCCCGGCTCTATCCCCTCTGGCTGCTCCTGGCAAGCACGGGGATGAGACGGGGCGAAGCTCTGGGCCTGCGCTGGGAGGACGTGGACATGGAGAACGCCCGCCTCTCTATCCGCCAGAACATGGTGCCGGTCGAGTACGTGGTGCACATCGGGAAACCCAAGACCGGGCGAGCAAGGAACGTCTCCGTCGACCCGGCCACGCTCGGTGTCCTCAAGGCCTACCGCAGGCAGCAGTTGGAGGAGAAGCTCCTGTGGAAGGCGGCCGGATACGTCGATAGCGGGTTCGTCTTTCGCCGAGAGGACGGCCTACCCTATCACCCCGACTTCATAAGCCAGTCGTTCGAACGAGCAGTCAAGAACTCCGGTCAACCCCGCATCCGTCTGCACGACCTCAGGCACACCCACGCCACCCTGGCTCTCCAGGCCGGTATCCACCCCAAGGTGGTCTCCGAACGCCTGGGACATGCCAACATCAGCATCACCCTCGATGTCTACTCCCACGCCATCCCGGCCATGGAGGAGGAAGCGGCCGCCAAGATCGCGGCGCTCTTCATGCCCGCCTGAATGACGTCTGGATTATGTCATCGGTGGCATAGTCAGGGGCGAAAGACATGCCTGGCGCGGTGCGCGACAAACAAGAGACCGATGGCTTCTTCCAAGAAAGCCTCGAAGGTGCCCCGGCAGAGACGATCGCTCTTGGTGGGCATGAGCCCGGCGTAGCGAGCGGCCATCTCCCAGCCCCGCGCCTCCTGGCAGGCTGCCGGCGTTCCCGACGGTCCCGGACGACGGTAATAGCCGTGAAGCAGACGGTGGCTGACCGGAGCCATGATGGCCAGACGACGCATGGCCCGGTCGATCTCTTGGTTCTGGCGCATGATCCGTTCTTGGCTTGACGCCGCTTCATCACCTGTGCGCGGACCTGATGAGGCTGGAGTCGGGGGACCGTACCTGCGGATGATCGTGCCGTCGGCGAAGGCCGCGTACTCTTCGAGGGCTGCCTGCAGATCTTCGACATGTCTGAAGCGCAGGAGGTGACGAAACTCGGGGACTGATCGGACTTCGGGCATCGGCTCCTCCTCACATAGACGACGTTGCGGGGCTGCCTGCCGACGAACTGCACGGCGGCTTCAAGAATAGAGACTTGGTCGGACGGGAGTTGGGAGCGACGAGTGGAGCAGGGGCCACCCCGGGCAAGAACCTAGTGGCAGCAGTATCGGGCCGTTGCCGCCGGCGCAGAGACGGAGCCGGCGGCCTCTCCTCCGCGTAGCTCGCGCTGTAGTATGAGGCAAGGCTGAGTATGTAGCGCCATGTGGACATGGGGTTCCATCGACCCTGACATGGGCGCGGAGGCAAACAGACTCGTTAGCGGCCCAAGGGAGGGCGCGGAAGATGTCGATACCCGACTATCAGACTCTTATGCTGCCGGTCCTCGCGGCGGCGGGAGGCGGTGAGGAGCACGACGCCAGCGACCTCCGGGAATCTCTCGCCGCACTGTTCCAATTGACCGAGGAGGACAGGAATACCCTGCTCCCCAGCGGCCGCCAAAGAACCTTCGACAATCGAGTGTCGTGGGCCATCTTCTACCTCAAGAAAGCCGTGCTGCTTGAATCGCCCAGGCGAGGTGTCTACCGGATCACCGAGCGGGGGCGTCAAGCGCTCAAGGAGAAGCCGGACCACATCGACAACGCCTTCCTCTCACGGTTCCCGGAGTTCGAGACGTTCCGCCAGCGTGGCGTATCGACCGAAGGACCCGCCGAGACCCCTCCCCTCGAACGAGCCGAGACTCCACTCGAACTGTTCGAGGTGAGCTACCAGCAGCTTCGGTCCCAACTGGCTGACGAACTCCTCCAACGGGTCCGCTCTTCTCCCCCTGACCTTCTCGAGCGATTGGTCATCGACCTGCTCCTCAGCATGGGCTACGGCAGCGGCAAGGATTCAGGGCTGGTCCTCGGCCAGTCCGGCGACGGAGGCGTCGACGGAGTCATCAACGAGGACAAGCTGGGTCTGGACGTCGTCTACGTCCAGGCCAAGCGTTGGGAGTCCTGCGTCGGCCGGCCGGAGATCCAGAGGTTCGTCGGCAGCCTCGAGGGCCATCGTGCTTCGAAGGGGGTCTTCATCACTACTTCCACCTTCTCCAGAGAGGCCCGAGAATACGTCCGCACCATCGGCAAGCGGATCCGTCTCATTGATGGCGATGAACTTGCCCAACTCATGGTGGACTACGGCGTCGCGGTATCCGAGATCCACAGCTACTCGCTGAAGAGGGTCGATTCCGACTATTTCGCCGAAGAGCCGATCTAAAACCAATGCGTGGCTCACGGGGGCGGCCATCAAAGCATCAAAGACTTTGATCCGCGAGCCGATACATTTGCGGTACGGCCCTGACCGGGCTTCGGTCGGGCGGAAGCTGCCTCCGTGTCATGCATGCGCCGACGCTCTGCGGCGGAGGAGCCATCCAAACTGAACAATGCTTGCTAGGCGGAGTGGCAGGCGTGCAAGTCTTAAGGGGTATGGATGTGTCCAGACTGAACGTGTTCATAGATGGCAGTTGGCTTTTCAAGGCCTGCGGGCCCGAGAAGGCACTGGCTGGCGCGACGGAGTGGCCTGGCAAGTCATTTCGGCTGGACTTCGCGAAGCTGAACAACGCCCTGCTGTCTCATGCGAAGTCCCACATAACTTGGTGCGACGAGCTCGGAGACCTGTACATTTCCACGTCAGTCTTTGCGCTTCCTGACGACTTCGACGAATGGCCGACGGAGTATGACAGTGTTACAACTGATGACATCGATCGCACTCGACGCAGTGTGGAAAGTCGGCAGTGTTTCGTTGACGGAGCCGTCGGGGCAGGATACCGAGATGATGCTGTCTACCGCCCGCGCATGAAGGGGTGGATTCTAGATCAGCTACGTGTCGGCCGGTATCAGGAGAAGCAGGTTGATGCGACGGTGGTCGCACTGCTCGTCCGGTCGGCCATAACGGGTCCGAACGAGGTCCATGTCGTCATCACCGGCGACGCTGACGTGTTGCCAGCGATCAGAGTTGCGTATCCAGAGTACTCTCGCAATGTCTTCGTAGCGACGACCCATCCTGACGAGCTGTTGGCAGAGCGCAGACAGACCTCCTTCTCGCTGAGCAACTTCGATTTCGAGATACCGCCGTATTACCTACAAGATCACGCCGCTGACGTTCTGGGTGGGGCCAACGTGTACACCTGTGCACATTGCCACAAGGTATTTGCCAGGCCCAATGCCATACCAACGACAGCGCGTCCGTGCTGCAAGCCGTGCCACGAGAAGAGAACGTAACAAACCGGCCCAGCAAGCCGGCGCAACGGACAGCCCACGGCTGCCGCAGACCGCTTGAGTCGTTAGCACTACGAGCGGTTCCTCACTGAGAACGAAGGGCGCATGGACAATCTCGACCTCCTATGGCTGATACCAGCCGCGGTATTGATTGTTGTAGCGGCGATACTGCTGCGCAGGCGCGACAAGCCTGGACAGCAAGCTGCGGATGCTGCACCGGCCACACCGACGCCAGTTGCCATCCCGCCGACGCTCGCTGTCGAGCAACTACCGGACACCCGCCCGACCTCAATCGTTATCGGAATGAGACGCGACATGCCGATGCTGACCATCACGCCTCTCTCCTCGCTCGGCGCATTCGCGGCGGTGAAGCCGATAGACCCCGGTAGCGCGGGGGCTATTGGCCGCCTTACTCCCCTGTTGCAGGCTGCGCCATCCCTGCTGGTGGCACAGGAAGCCTTTGGCAAGCAACTCATGGAGGTTGTCATCAATGGCAGTCTGGTAGCGGCCTCTGACGGAAATGGGCTCCGCGCCTTCGCCATGGGGGCTCAGGGCATAAAGGAGCACGCTCACCTATTCAATACTGCCCTCGAAGAGCTAATCAACGTGGCTGCCGTCTGGCAGGTGGCCTCGGTGTTGGTCGCCCAAAAACATCTGGCGGACATCAGTCGCAAGCTCGACGAGATACAGAAGGGATTGGATGGGATATCGCAGTTCCTCGACAACCAACGGAAGGCTCGCATCAGCAGCACCTACGAATACCTTGGCCAGGTCTTTGCGGCCCTGAGCGGCGGCGAACTTCCTGAAGCGGCCAGGCATGAATTGGAGTCCTGCGAGCGCGATCTTATTGAGATTCAGCACCACCTCATGGCTGAGTACCGGCAGAAGGCCAATACAAAGGGTGAGGTTGGCACGTGGGGCACCAAGAAGACCTGCGGGGGTATTGAGACGAAGTTGAACGAACTCGACCTGTTAGCGCAGGACATTGCCGTGTGCCTGGAAACACGGATCGCAGCCTGGCACGTCCTGTCGTTGTTTCCCGGAAACTCCCACCAGAAGATGGCTCGCAGAGACAGCATCCAAGAATCGATCCTCTCACTTGACCGTCTCGGCCCGTACGGCCAGGACAAAGTCCACGCGGAAATCACATCCATACACTCGGTCTGGAATAGGACGAAGACGCTAGCAGGCTGCTGAAAACGACTCACACAGACGCGAGCCGGTAGATGACAGGAACGAATACCGACTGGGGCGCGAGCCGACACCCGGGATCGGAACCCCGCGGGGCTTTCGGAGGGTCCAC
>Ga0172369_10003752_pt1 | contig 19750 bp, 25 predicted proteins | sample LakKiv25m_FD_114539 | JGI IMG/M metagenome (GOLD analysis project Ga0172369, IMG submission 114539) | Freshwater microbial communities from Kabuno Bay, South-Kivu, Congo - kab_022012_11.25m | ecosystem: Environmental > Aquatic > Freshwater > Lake | place: Democratic Republic of the Congo...
CCTTGCACATATTATTATTTTCTATGGATATTAATGCCCTACGGGCAAAGTTCAATGGTTCATTTTGATCCGCCAATAAAAGAAATAATTATCTTCCAGCACATCAAAATAAAATGTAGCCCAGTTAAGGAGCAGGTAATATCAAGTACAACATGAAGAAATTCTTATATATTATCCGGGAGCGGATCAACCTATCGAAATAATTACTTAGAACTGATCTCTCCCAGACTGGCACTCCAAACCAGGAATGTATCCGATCCAAACACTTTTTTCGAGCGGGTAAGAAAGAATTCTGCATGTATCAGTCGGGAACTTTTATTATCCACGATTCCCGGTTCTGATGAGAAAATCTGATAACCCTCAATAATTCCTTTATATCCGGAAGGTCCGATCCGGATGGGCTGTTCCTTTACATACACTGAGTCAATACTGAAAGCACGTATGGTTACCCTGTTATTCAATCCATCCTCAATAAGATTTGAAACGCTCCATGGCTTTTCTATTGGCTCTGTAGTAATTTGTACGGAAATACTATCGGAGATAAAAATTTCTTTTAACAATTCGCCGGCATGCTTCCTGAAGGTTATATCCAGGGCGGTATCTATAAGCATCCGGATAAAATCGGGGAAATCGGACAACTTTTGCATTGCTGCGGCCTGATATGCTTTCAGCGAAGCATCCGTCAGATCATCCGCTTCAAATTCCCGCATGATGCTTTCGCGCGATATTCTGATTTCATTTTCCCCGCGGCTTGCTGAAAACTGCTCATCTCCACACGACGGTGCCCCGAGACAAACAATCAGACTTATAAGAGCCAATATTTTTAACAATTTAACCATTCTGCAATTTAACAATCATTTTTTAACCCTGAACTTCATCACAACGATCTTTTCATCTTTAACTTTTGTGTCGAGTATTTCAATATTTCTCAGGCTCCCTGAAGGCATGGTTAGCCTATCAATAAATTCGTCTTTGTTATACAGTTCCATCCCGGTTTCGCTTCGATCACTTGAAACCTGGTAAATCATGGCGGCGCCGTCAATGATTTTATCGAGGCTTTTTCTTCGCTTTTGCCAGTCATCCACTTTCATTTCCGAAAAGTAATGGATCATCATCGCGTAATCATCGGCATGAATGCTGATCTGCTGATCCATTTCAAATGATTTAAATGTTCGTATTATCGTGTCCGTTTTGTAATAAGGAGCGTTAACGACGAATTTTACCTGCCGTTCACCGGTTCTGAATGAAAATATACCGGATGTGTCGGTAAAATAACTGACCGGCGATTCATTATCCCTGATGATTTTAACTTCAATCCGGCTACCGGTTACGGCTTCCTTTGTGTCCGCATCGTAAAAGCTGAACCTGTATTCTCCGACACTTACCAGTTTATACATCGCAAACAGGACCATCATTACAGCTACAACCAGCACAGGAACTATGATAAAATACCTGTTGGCTTTGCTTTCAGGAGTACGACTAACGGCTTCACCTCCATTCTTAAAAACAAAATCGTCCCAGTTTGCATAGCCGGCATATTTGCTGAGGAGGTTCAGAACATCAATGCGCGGAAGCGACTGATTCTCCTTTTTGATATGATTATAAAACCATTTTTCGCTGATATGGGCATTCACGGTTTTCAGGAGTTCTTCCTGGAAATCGGTGATCTCCTGTCCTTTCCAATCCGAAATGGAGGGATTGATTCCCGGATATGACTGTTGCATAGTCGCCACAATCTTCTCTTTTAATAGCTCAAAATGATTTCTGTTTCCGTTTTGCAAAACTGATTAAATTTATAAGTTTTTGATAGAAAAACGCTTGCAAAGTATTTTGCAACTAAAATACAAGAGAAATTCAACTCATCTGATGGCCGACATGCTATTTTTACCCGAAATTCGAATTTAAAACAAAGATAAAAAATTAATCAGTTTCAAAATTATAAAGGAGACTACCAATGAAAACAAAAAATTATCAAATCTTTTTTTTAATGACAACGGCTATTTTCATCTCATTAAAATTGTATCCACAACCCGGAACAATAATTCTTAGCTTTTCAGCAGACAATAACGGTGAGCCGGTCACCCTCGAAAGCATCTGGGTTAAGAATCTTACACAGAATTGCGATACGACACTTTATCCACCTGACTTTACGCTTTTGATTGACACAATTTTAACCGGCATTGCAAATCCGGCAAATTCAGGCAATGATTTTTCAGTTTCGCAGAATTTTCCGAATCCATTTACAGATCAGACCACGATTTCAATTTATCTTCCGGAAAAAGAGAATATCGAAATCAGGGTGACCAACCTTCTCGGGCAACTGGCGGCGGCTTATTCAGGAGAGGCTGACGCTGGTTTTAATACCTTCTTGTTTACTGCTGGTAATGAAAGGACTTATTTATGTTCGGTGAAATTCAAAAATGAAATCAAAACAATAAGGATGCTTTCTTTAAGCAATAAAAGCATAGGGAAATGTAAACTTAATTTCCAGGGATGCTCAGGCGTAGAGTCCTTTAAATCAACTCAGAATAAAAATTATTTCGATTTCGATCCCGGAGATCAGTTATTATTTGCAGGCCATACCTCTACAGAAGAATCAGGCATCCTTGATTCACCGGCAACAAACAAATATTATATTTTTCAATTTGCAACCAATATTCCCTGTCCGGGTTTGGATTCGCTTTTTTATGATGGCAGGTATTATCATACCATTCAGATATACAGCCAATGCTGGATGAAAGAAAATCTTGAGGCAGGAACGATGGTACCTGGATCGCAGGCTCAGACCAATAACGGAATTATCGAAAAATACTGTTATGCCAACTCATTAAATAATTGTATAACTGTAGGTGGCCTCTATCTTTGGGATGAGATGATGCAATATAACTCAACACCGGGAAGCCAGGGTATTTGTCCTGTCGGCTGGCATGCACCAACTGACGAAGAATGGAAGGTTCTGGAAGGGGCGACCGATAGCCAGTACAGCATTGGGCATAATATCTGGAATTCAAATACCTACCGGGGTTTTGATGCAGGTAAAAATCTTAAGTCAATTTCAGGCTGGTATTCAAATGGAAACGGGATAGATCTTTATGGATTTGGTGCAGTGGGTGCCGGATATTGGTGGCAAAACGGCTTCTTTGAGAAAACTATGGATGGATTTTATGGAACCTCGACAATGACTGATGATCTGCAACCCATTATTCGCGCAATGAACTTCAACACTGATAAGGTCGCCAGATCGCCTGTGGAAGAAATAGTCGGCTATTCCGTCCGTTGCCTGAAAGACCAATAAGAAATCCGTCTTTATTATTTAAGCCCGCATCAGAAATTTTATTATTTTACTTAGCATTTAAATTCCTATTTTTATTGAATAATCACAGGTACAAGGCAATTTCGAATCTTATAATTATAAAACATGAAAAAATTCATCTTAATGCTTATCGGAACAGTTGTGTTGCTTTCACTTAAATCCCAAACCTGGGAATCACAGATTCAAAGCGTAACAGGCAAACACAAGGTAAAAACGATGAAAATTAAGCCAGACAGGGAATTGAAAATCGGAAGGCTGCTTACTGACATAGACTCGCTCAGGGAGTTTAATTATTATGCGGGTTTTTCGCTTGGAGGATCCCGCGATTCGTTGCACATCAGCCTGCGCGAAGTTCAAACCAACAGGATTTTTACCGATGGCATAAAATATCAGTCAACAATCCCGGCAAAGTTCTGCCAGGAGTTGCTCCACGGAGATACAAGCAACCTGAAAATAGCGCTGACGGATATTGATTATATTCAGGTAAAAAGTCCGAAATGGCAAAAAACAGCAGGAGAAATTGTCGAGACATTGATTTGGTCTTCCATGTTTGTTATGGTCTTATCGCCGCTGATCTGTTATGATTATAAGGAAGGGGCTTTAAATGCCGAAAGATATAAATACTGGGGGATTGCCAGTACGGCAGGCCTCGTGGTCGGGGTTGGCAGTATCATCATAATCAATGCATTTGATGGCACTAAAACCTTTCAGTTTAAAGCCAGCTGGCCGAATAAAGAAGCGACAGCGTGGAAATTCAGGTAGCTGTATTTTATGTCGCTAAATATTTTCATTTTCAATAAGTGTCCGATGATAGAAAATTTAAAACTAAGTTTACAAGACATTTTTAAAATTATAAACAATGTTCGCCTCCTCGTTTCTATTGATTTTTATTAGAAATCAACGCTAATCAAAGTTGCGGATTCAATTTTGAAATGGAAATAAAAAAGATGATGAGCAAGGGTATTAAAATAAAATTAATAACAGCGTTGTTTGCTGCATTAATCCCAATGACAGTGATGACTGCAAACGGAAATGACATTCATTACACTTTCACCCAAACCGACTCAAGTTATTCATTTTACGGCAGCTTTAGTATCGCTGCCGACCCGAAATGCCTGCTCCGGATATCATTTAACCACATGCATATCCAGGCATTGGCGCCGGATGCTAAAGAAGTCCTGCTGATTGATTCGGGCAGCAACTGGAACCGGATCAGCTATACCTATCAGAAATATATTTTTTTCGAAAACACCTCCGTGTGGTTCAGAAAACTCAATCAGGAAAAACAAAGAGTTGAATTTACCCTTGTGTCAAGTGATAATAACCTGGAGTTGATGCCCGTGCCAATCTCTTCCTCGGGCTACTATCAGATCAAACAGGTGAAAGACTATGCTGTCGTGGAATACTACCAGGAATGCAGGCTTAAAGAAAAGCCCATCACAAAATTATATTTAAGCAGAATGAAAGGTGAGGCTGTCGAATTCATAAACCGGTTTGCGGCTTATGCAAGTGAACATTGCAACGGCTCATTATTTACAAATTAAAACAAGTGGCAAAAATCATGATTTCCAATTTTGTAAGAAAGAAAATAAGCAGGCATTTTACCGGGCAAAATGAAATTGTTTTTGACAATCATATTCCCTCAAGGGGGCACATCGAAGAAAAATTCAGGGACATTCATGAATTGGGAATCTATCTGCATATTCCTTTCTGTGAACGGATATGCCCGTACTGTCCTTATAACAGGGAGATTTTCAATAAAGAAGTAAGCCTGAAATATAAAGATGCCGTGCTGAAAGAGATAGACAGTTACGTTCCCATGCTCGCCAATAAGCCGGTTACAAGTTTTTACATCGGCGGCGGCACTCCCACAACCATGATTGGCAACGGCCTTGAGGAGATCATCAACCATATTTACAACCGCTTTAACATGAACTGTTTTGTTCACCTTGAAAGCCATCCTAATCACCTGACCACTGAAAACCTCGATGCCATCGAAAAAATGGGCGTAAAATACCTGAGTGTCGGGGTTGAAGCTCTACAGGACACGCATCTGAAATATCTCGAAAGACCCTATACTGTTGCCCAGGTAAAAAAAAGTATCGAAAGGGCAGTGGTGCGCAATTTTGAGTGTATCAATATAGATTTTATATTCGATTTACCCGGACAAACTGCTACAGAGGTTGAACAAGCAAGCCGTGAGATGGTGAAAATGGGAATACACCAGGCTGCGACGTATCCCCTCTTTCGATTTCCTTATACCCGCATGGGAAGTGAAACCAATAACAGCGGAAATGCAATTGCCACTATGTTTCGTCGCAGGAAATTCCTGAAAATCATCGAAAGTATCTTTTATGATTCCGTATTTGAGCGGTCGTCAGTATGGGCGTTCACAAAAAAGGGTACCGCCAAATATTGCTCTGTCACCGTTCCACTTTACCTGGGACTGGGCGCAAGCGGAGGTTCGTACCTGAAAGATGTTTTTTATGTGAATACTTTCAGCGTGACTGAATATATAAAAGCTATTGAGCAGGAAAAGTCACCAATTGCCTTGTCCATTGATCTTTCGGAAGAAATGCAAATGGCCGCATGGCTTTACTGGCGTATGTATGAAACCCGGTTCCGGAAAAGCGATTTTGAGAAACGTTTTCATACAAGTTTCGACCTGAAATACGGAAATCAGGTTAAATTACTGACACAAACCGGCTTTCTGAAAAACGGTAGCGATAAAATTCATTTATCTGATAATGGCTCCTATTGGATTCATGCGTTTGAAGATTTTTTCTCAATCAATTATATCAATAAACTTTGGGGAACTTCAATAGTTGAGCCGTGGCCTGAAAGGGTCGTATTATAAATCATTAATGACACATTATTGCAGCAAAAGATAAAAAAGATGAAAACAACAACGATCACCTGTAAAAAATCTGCCCTGAAAGTTATAATACTTCTTATGATTGTGTTCAATGGCTGTAACCAAATTTTTAAGCCGATGAGCGAAAGGTTTGAGGACAAACGGGCAGGCATGAACGGCGGTTTTGAACACACCATATCCGGATTACCGGCTAACTGGCTGCTTTACACTCCGAAAACAGTTCCGGAAGGTGATTTTGAGGTTGTCGTTGATACTTCAGATTATACCGAAGGCAGGCAATCACTGAAGTTTGTCGTTCGAAAATGTTCTTCTGACAGCGGATGGCATTCACCGGGATTCTGCAACGAATTTCCTGCTCAGCCCGGTTCAACCTACAGGATCAGTTTTTGGGTTAAAAATAATAAAAGTACTTTTATTGTCAGCATTGGCGGAATTAGTAGTTCCACCGGACAATACGAAACCATAGTTAAGTCCGGTGAATTAATTGATTCCTGGAAATTATATGAATACAATTATACTATTCCTGAAAAGATGAATTCCATCCGGTTCGAGTTGAATATTTTACAGCCCGGAATATTCTGGATTGACGATATCAGGATCGAACCGGCGTAGAAGTTTTATCTGATTCAATTTAAAGTCGGAAAGGAATGAGTCTCGAAAAGTAAACAGAAATATAATCTTTAAAAAACAAATATTATGATTGAACATGTTCACAACCACATCACCTCGGAGCTGCAGCAAAACACGCGCACCGATATCATATTTATTTTAACAGCGATACTTCTTAACCTGATCACCCTGGCGGTGAACGCGGGTATGGTTGAAAAATCAAGGACTGACAATGCAACTCTTATTGCCATGTTCGCTTTTGTTTGCCTTATTGTTTTGGTCAACCTTGTGGTGGTATTTGGATTATCAAAAGGTAAGCAAACACGGGAAAAATTGCTGAACGGACTGATGAAAATGTACAAAGACCAGAATGTTGACCAGTACTATGATCAGTCCTTAATGAGTAACTACAGCGTCAGGTATAACCTTTTCATCATGGTTGTTATTTTTACAGGAGTTATAGCAACCGTAGTACCGTTCATTCTGAGGTAAAATCTGAGGCGGTGCATTAAATTTATTCTCTTTTTAAACGAATTAAAAATCAACTTTCTTAATGACAACAAAAATTCTTTACTGGACTCCCCGGATTCTTGGCATACTTGCCATTCTGTTCATGGGGATGTTTTCGCTGGATTGTTTCGAAGAAGGCGTATCCGTCAGCGATAAATTAATCTGTTTTTTCATGCATAACATTCCGGCTTTAATTTGCATTGCTGCGGTAATCATTGCCTGGAAATGGGAAGTGGCAGGTGGAATTATTTTCATTTTGTTTTTTATCGCAGCAGGAATCTTTTTCGATAGCTTTACAGATAATCCGGCCTCATTGATCGTCATCGTTCCTTTCCTTCTGACAGGCGTTCTTTTCATCGTGCATAATTTCATGGCCAGGCAAAAAGCAGTTTAACATATTATTATAATTCATCAGCGTTTTAAGTAATAAGGTTTTGATCTATTACTTGATAATTTTATCAAGTACTTTTTTCGCTGCCATTTTATGGACCATCATTGTTATGATCTTCAAACGGAAATAATCTTCGCTGATAAACCTGTAGCCGCGCGGAGGAGCATCAAAGCCTCCCGATCCTGAGTCTTTCATCATAAACCAGGTCTTACCATCCTTTACCTGTAATCCGACAATGTGTAAACAATGATCATCATAAGTAATATTATTATTGAGGCGATATTCCCTCGAATCCTCATCAATATATTCAGCCGGAATATCAAATGTCGGGATAATTCCCACTTTCGAAAATTTGTCATAACCCGGTTCGCTTACGTCTCCGCAAATACTGACTGAATATCCGTTTGTAAGAGCATCTTTGGCAATCCCAATGAAATCCTCAACGCGGATATTGTAATAATCATCGCTGTGCCACCAATTGTCAGGTTCCATCAGTTCTCCTCTTTGGTTGTAAGTTTGCGATTTGGTTGACATAAAACTGAAATAATCCTGAGGCTTAATCTGCAATATTTTTTCCAGATACTCTTTCGGATTATAATCTGTTCCATTGATAACTACTTTAACGGGCGGTTCACCCAAATGGTGATTTAATATTTGTTTTACTGTTGAAACAACAAATTCCTCATTCCAGGTATTGTTTTCCTTCACTTTTTTCAGGAACGAATCAAGCTCACTGAATAAGGCTTCATGATCGTGAACCTTTTGTCCGAAAAGCTTCCCTGAGTATGAACCGGCTGGCATAACCCCATAAAGTTTCATCAGCCTGGGAACTGCATTGGCCTCAGAACCTTCACCAAAAGACATTTCACCACGGGTCTTAACAAAATATTCAGCTCTTTCCACGTATTCCCAGTACACATTATACATCTCCGAAAGCTTTACCTTTTGGCCGGTAATTCTGAAAACCTCGGTTTCAATGAAAGAAGTGGAGGCAAAACTCCAGCAGGTTCCCGTTCTCCCCTGTGAAACCGGAGCATTATGCCAGTAACTTGTGTATGCAGTTGTGTCAACAGGATAAATTTCTCCGGTAAAATCCATTGAAATAAAAGACTTCGGCTCAGAATATTCAGGAGGGGATTTAAAGTTGTTTATGTTGCTAAGGATTGTATCCTGATAAAAACCATTTTTTGATTCTTTGTAAACTACCCTGTTCTTTTCAGGATTTTCCTGTGATGAAAGGACTAAGGACATGAATACTAATAAAAAGCAAATACCTGTCTTCTTCATTATAATGATTTTTAAATTTAAAGCGAGTAAAAATACGATAAAATTCAAGGCATTATTTCCAGGCTTGTGCGCCACCGAACAATTATTCAATCAGGTGGACATTTCAAACCAATTATATATTAATCAATCGATCTGTATATTTCTGATAATCTATTGATTAATACATTTGGCATAATAGTAGAGCTCGTTCGGACACAGAACAACGAACTGTGATTTACTAAATAAAAACTTATACTACCATGAAAACTATGAAGTGCATATTGCTGTTTTGTGCCATGCTTATTACTCACCTGGCACTCCCGTTTACCACCTTCAATTTACCAATAGATGAACTTTATGTGAATCCGCTGGATAAGCTCTATGTCAACCATGATCAGTCAATACCACTAACCTTTAATGGAACACCAAATAATAATAAATTAAATCCTAACCTTGAAGATACCATTATCATTGACCTCAACGAAGTGGTCATCACCGCGGGATTCCCTGAGAAATCACATGATTGTCTTCAAAAGCAGGTTAAATATCCAGAATTTGCAAGGCAGCAGCATCTCGAAGGCGTGGTTGCCCTGACAATGTTATTCGACAGGGATGGCAATGTTGTGATCACGGATTCTTTTGGCAGTGATCCCCGGCTTGAAAATTATGTACACGAACAACTATACCGGCTGCATCTAAAGGATTGTGCCGTTCAGGTGAATAAACCATACAATTTGCGGTTTGCATTCCGGTTGATGTGATGCTCTTTAATCTTTATAAATATCTCTTCATGATCATCTGGCCCCCGGAATTTTTGGGGGCTTTTTTTTTGGGTAAACGCGAGATGAGATGTATGATATTTGAAATTCGATGTTTGGTATTTGAAATTTGAAATTTAATATTCGATATTTGTTGCTTGATATATGATATTTGAAACCTGTTTCGCCAAAGGCGAGATGAGATTTAGTGAAGTGGGCACCAGTTATGCTTACCCACAATTTATAATTGGGCGACTGGCGCCATTTTGAGACCGTTGAGCAATTTATTTGGCAACAATTACGATGGAGCCGCTTGCCATGTCATGGATTGCCCGTTTTCTTTTATTGGCCGTAAACGTTATAAACGAAAGCCAGCCCAGGATTGCTTTTATAAAAAACCTGAAAAATGCTTCGGCAAACCAAATGTTTCTTTCAGGATTCCTGTAGCTCTTTACCCTGATTTTCATCATTCGATGGCCAATCGTCCCGCCGTAGATCGAAACCATAAACGGATCGTAAACAAACGCCATTGAAATAAATACCAGAGCCCTTGTCCAGCCCGGAGCATCATCAAAAAGATTAATGATAAATGCAGCCAGAATAAACCCTCCGATCAGGATTAAAACATCGAAGAATAGGGCTTGAATTCGGCTTACCAGTGACGGAAACTCATAGTCCCGGTATATTTCTTCAAGTCTTTCGGCCCTGAGTTGTTTAATGCTTTTCTCAACCGTGGAAGCATCATCATCTTTTCCTTCCGGTTCATCGGCGGGTTTTGTTATCTCCATGCCGAAGACGTCTCTTTCGGTATAAAAATCTACCGGTTCGTCATTTTGTAATTTGTCCCTCTTGTCGCTCATAGTTTTTGACTTAGTTATTGTTGATTTGAAAACATTACTTAGTTACTTTTTTTTGAGGCACAAGTCATCTCCGTTTAGGAACCGCACGCAAGACTTGCCAGGTGGGATTAAATTTCATTATTTATTCTTTATCATAACAATGTTTAATATAGACAATAAGGAATCGGAATAATTAAAAAATCTCGATTCGCAACCATCATATAAATCAATAAAAGCAGTCAGATGATTTCCATTATCCATTTTGTTGACTACAACTGACATCACTTCTCCATTCTTAAGATTAATATTCATAATGTACTCCCATTGGATTCCTGGATGCTGATAATTTTCATCTTTAATGTTTAGAAGACAATATCTGATTTTCTCAATCAATTCGTAATCATCAATAAAAAGTGAATCTTTCATTTTTGAATGATAGTCGAAGTAATCCTTATTTTGCTTTTTGATAATAATACTTGAAATTGTATTAGGGTCATTTATGTATTCTAATTTTTTTCTTGTGCTGTCAATAATTTGATCGCATATCATTGGTCCTACTACAGTAAAAACAATTATCACGATAATGGAAATTGGAAATGCAAAAAAAAGTATCTTATCTCGCAAGTTCATAATTCATTTCGCATTATTTTCTATTTCAAACTTTAGTGTCATAAAAATTCCAAATCCTTAAAGTTGGGAGACTGCTACAAGTGACCCTACCCTACTGCTCCATTTACTTTCTCAGGATTACCCACCCCCTCCGATGAGTAACCCTGATAAAATTACATTAAATTCTTAACACAGACACTACTTCACAAGTGATATGATCCGACATAGCCCGGCCGGAGCATTTATCTCAAGCAGGCATATCTTGTTCAGGCTAGGTTGTTATTCCATTAATAATGTGAATCAGGAGTTGAAAAAATAATGCGCTAAAAATCAGCCACAAAATCATACGAATCTTGGTTCGAACTACCTCCTTATTCTGTTAACAACGTGATGCCGGTCAGGTCAGCTTTCTCATTTTTCAGAAAAGCATAGGTCAGCTTATCCGCTTTGCAGTCAATAAACCTGACCCGCTTCAATTTCTTGTTATTTTTAAAGAACGTGTTGACGAGGGTCGAATTCTGGAATGTCACATTCTTAAAGGTGCAGTTTTCAAAAAAGCAGTCGGCCAGTGTACCTTCGAAAACCAAACCGATAATCCACATGGTATTAAAAGAGGTGCGATTCCAAACTGCATTTGCTATCGGGTTGTTCTGAAAGCCACCGGATTTAAACACCGCTCCCGTAAAATCGGCGCCGGAGAAATCGCAGCCCATGATATTGCTCCCTGAAAATTCAGTTTCTTTCAGTGAACAGTTCTTAAACAGATTGCCGGCTAAATTGGAACTCTGGATCTGGCTTCTGCTGAGGTCGGAACCTGAGAAGTCACAGCGATCAACATTATTACCTTTTAAAAGAAGTCCCGACATATCTGAACCGATAAAAAGGCATCGTTGCATGTTGGAAGAACTGAACTTTTGATGCAGATTTTTCAACCCTGAAAAGTCAGCGTCAGCCCAGTTTCCGCGCGACATATCCCAAACAGGCTTTTTCCCTGCCTTGCCAGGAGGCAGGTTCTGCTTTCCGGATGGCAATTCGGCGGATTGCTTGCTCAAAGTTTCAACCGGTTCCGTTTCAGTGGTTGCAGGCTGAAAACTTTCAGTAAAATAATTCAGGTCAACACCCAGAATCTGCGCAAGCCGGTTAAAAGTAATGATGTCGGGCATTGATTCGCCTCGCTCCCACTTTCCGACTGCCTGCGGACTGATGAATAACCGCTCAGCGAGCTGAGCCTGAGAAATATTTATTTTCTTCCGTGCTTCGGTAATTTTATTACCAATCATATTTGACTTTAACATACGCAATTTTTTTAATTAATCGATCCCGCAAAGATATTTCGGAACCCTTACCGAAATCAAGAAAATACCGACACTATTCGTTGTAAATACATTATTTATAGTTGTAATTCAACAACTAACAGTTGTATTTGCAGGAATTATGGTTAATACTTTTTTTATGAACTCAAAACCACATGCCACAAGTCTGCAATTATTAACAGGTTTTCTTAACTATGAGTGGTCTTATGCAACACTTTATGGACCAGTTGGCGGTAATTATAAAATCATCCTCAACTTCCATGAATTGCAATTCGGATGTCACGACAGGATTGACGACTATTTGGTTTATTCGACTTTTCAGAAAGCCGGCGATACAAACCATTACATGCAGCTTTACATCACGAACCGAACGGCGCAGGCGCTGAAAAGGATAGAATAATGAAAAGAATTTAAGGTATAAGGTTTCAGGTTTTAGACTCAGCTTTTGAACCAGGCACTTTAATGCATGAGTCCCCTCCGGGTGGACCCATGCTTGAACTTAATAAAGTTTGTTCCTACTTCACCGCATTCACGTATTTAAAAGCGGGACTGCTCCACAAATCCACCCGCCAAAGGATCGCAACGGCATATACATCATCCCATTCCGGCGAAATGTAAATGCTGTACACGCTTGAGACCTCGGTTCCTGCTGTCGGCGCCGTAATCAGCGACTCGCCGTACCCATTGGATGGAACTGAGGATGCCCGCAACACAAAATCATGCTTGTAGTTGTCGGGATTTGCTGTTCCGTTCTGGGCATAATTACCAGCATTTGCAGAACCATCAATTCCATCTTCGAGAATAAGCACGGATAGGAAAAATTCGCTGCTGTCGGCTTCATAAAACACGGTTTTAACTTCCACCTTCAAACTGTCAGCGCTTCGATCGGAATGGATGGCAAGCGCCGCTACCGGAATCTCGTTAAGAAGGGATGTCATTGCCGACATATCCGTCGTTTGAACATCGCCGACCCAGAACGAAGGAATGCCCCCGCCCGTTGGCCGTTCGGAAGTAAGACTATTATACAGCATACCGTTGAACATCGGGTCATTCTGCGCATGGACCGAAATGGCTACTACGTAACCGGTGTCGGCAAACTCATGGATTAACGGAGCACCCCATTCACCGCAGTAGTAACACCAGGTAGCAGTGTAATTAATGGCGAGTCCCCACTGTAGTTGTGCCGGTATTAAATCATCGGCTGGATTGACCGGTTCATTATTTTCTTTTTTACAGGAAATGAATACAACTGAAATGAACAGGATAAGGAGATTTATTTTTTTCATGATACCGATTGTTACCGCCTGGTGTTCTTTGTTCTCAATCATTTTTCAATCAATTTGCTACTCTGTTTATATCTGCCGTGCGTTTGGGTAGGCAAGCTCTTTGGCTGGTTTTGGTCGTGCGTTGGATTTTTGTGTGACCAGCCAATGTGCTTGACTGTGAGGTTGCAGAACACCCGCTGCTGCGATAGATGTTCCAATAGCCCAAAAAGTTTCGACCAACGAAGTCAGTCCAGTTTTCCAGTTTATTTTGACATTGTTTTTATGTTCCATATTTGTCTCCTTTCTTTGTTTTAATCTTAGTAAATTCGTTAAAAATTTAATTCCAATTAATGTTAATACTAAAAGAGTTAAAGGAACATAACTATCGCAGCTTTGAGCGCCTACCCCGAAGGATTTCTTAATTTCATTTTTCCCATACTACACTTAATACAGTATTATAATCTTTTGTAACAATTGCATATTCAAAATATTCATCATCTGAATCATTTTCCCCCGTTTCAAACCAAGTAGATTTCACAATTTCTTGAGCAGATTCATCTTTCCGATAGATAGTCCCATCATTAAAAAACTCCATTGCAACTGAATCTGTGGGAGGTTGTAGTTTCGTAATATCCTTAACTTTTCTGTAATAGTTACTGGTGTTTTTCCAATAAATTACTTTTTTGTCCCTACAGTGAAATAGAAAGATTGGATGATGCCCAAGTTCTAAGTATCTAAAAGTTGCAGAAGTAATACTAGTTTCAAAATGTTCAGTAATATCTCTGAGTAATTCTGGTGAAAATTTTTTTCCTTGAGTATAAGCAATAAATGATTTACTTGGCATAAGTAACTCTGTAGCAAATTGATTTGCTTCGTATTCCTGACCTCCATTTTTAAAGTAGTCCAAAGTTAAAGCATTATCTTCTAAATGGGTGTTTAGATTATGATGCAATTCAAAATGGCCAAGTTCGTGAGCTAAAGTGAATCGCCTACGCCCAACATATTTTATATCAGAATTTATCGAAATTTTTGTTTTTGATTTACCGAAAACAATACGACCATCAGAATTTGATATTTTCTTTTCTTCAAGAATAATATCTCTTGCATGAATCAAATCCTCTATAGTAAAATCATTTGGATGTTCAATTCCAAATTCATTTATTAATCTTTGTGCCGCAATTGCTCCACTATTAATTGCCATTCTCTAATTTTTCTAAATCTTCAATAATATCAATTACTCCCAAGTCACTCAATAACTCTTTTAAATCTTCCTCTTCTAACTTTTCAATATTTCTAAATTGAAATTGTGGAGAACGAGTTAAAATTAGCTTCTCTAGTTCTTCCTTAACAGTTTCATTAGCTGATTCAAGTATGTTCTGAACTTTATGTAGTGCAATTTCAAGAAGATTCTCATTTTTTGCTTTATTCAATTGAGCTTTAGACTTCAACTTTAACCGTTTAATCATTTTTAGCTTATTGTCTAAATATTCATCCTTTGAAAATCCTAAATCATTATAAACTGATTCATTATCTGACTCAAAAGCTTCATTAGACAACTCAAAGAATTTATCAATATTATTAGCTTTTATTTTCATTTTATCAGTTTTTTATTTGTTTCTAAATACGTTGTTACTCTCCGAGTCATTTTCTTTTGAAGAACGTATAATTTTTTCTTTTCAAATCCTGTTGCAGTTACCATCTCATCAAATGATATACATTCATCAAGAGCCATTACATATAACTGCAAATCTTCATCATCTTTTGAACATTCTTCTAATGCATTTTTAAAAATCTCATAATATTCAACATCATAATCATTAATTTCTGACTTATCCATCGAAATTAATTTATCCTCCTCCATTAAGATGATATCTTCCTTTTTAGTTTTAAGCTTTTTTACATTAGTCGATATCATGCTACCTACTACTCTTTGAAGCTGTTCAAGTAAGGAATATTTTTCAAATTGCCATTTCCATTCTAAACTAAACAGCTTTCCTATTGCTTCATCCACATAATAATCCACGGGATTACCCCCAAGATTCTGTTCCGAATGAGCACCGAACAAAGTACGTCCTTTAAGTTTAAAGTGGACATATATAGTTAATTTATCAACAACATCCATCCATTCAATATCAGTTATGGAGTTTAGATGTTGTAATATTTCTTTGTCATTATCCATACACGTGTTTTCATAATTCAATTAACTGCTTATTTATTTTTTTCGTCAATGACGAAAATAAATTAGGCTCAGTTAAGTAGTAGGTGATAACAATTTTATAATTAAATTTTAAAAAGTCATGAGTAAAACATCGACAAGAGTGCGAGATGCACGTACAGGACAATTTGTCCCACAGAGAGAAGCTACACGTAGACCTTCTACAACCGTAACCGAAAAAGTTAAAGTTGGTCCTACAAAAAAGCGGAATTAGTAATCGTTCAGCAATTAATGTTGAACAAGTTGTTAATCTTTTAAATTCAACTTTATGTACACTACAGGTGAAAAACCCGGAAAGGGTCGCTACAGATGCGTAAAATGCGGAGAAGTAATCAGACTTGATGATGATTCGGACACACTTCCTCCATGTCCAAGGTGTAATGGCACCAAATGGACTAAAGTTGGTTAATTGAAAGGGCTGTTTCTTAATTGGGGCAGTCCTTTTGTCCTTTGCACAGTGCGATAGGAGAAAAACAACTCTTTTGCAAGCTGAAGCAATGGCCTGTGTTACGCGGCTTGCAAATGTGTTGTTTTGTGCATCGGCTGTCATTTTGTTTTCCTTTTCTGTCTTTTATGTAGCTAATTGTCTGCTGTATCGTTTTTTACACTTAGCGGTAACTTGAACATAAATGCAAATATAGATTTTTTACGGATAGGTAAAATGGGGCAGTATTTTATTCTGATGTACCGGCATAATTTTCTGATGACTTTAAACCATGAAAAACAGGAACAAATTATGCCGTGATCATTTTTCCCGTGGGACATCAATATGAATAGAACTGTATGATGCCTGAAAAGGATTTGCCGTAGGGAATCAACTCCCATTGTTTAAATAAGCAAATAAGGTTTCCTTTCTTCGCTCACCCTTTTGTTACTATGGTTGTACGATTGAAATAAAGTTGGTTCTATTTAGCCTTACATCTTTAACAAAATCAAATCTCTCTGACAGGTTCTGATGAGGCTGTGCTTCAGTCGAATATATCCTTTCAGGCTCATGCCTGATATTTAACTAATATCATAGTCCGGCAAGCACAAATTCCACTTCTGCGCAGATATTCCGGTGGCAAATACTTCCCCGCGATCTTAGCGTTTACAACGCCTGGCAACCTTGGTCTGCCTGTCCATAATCAAAGGCAAACGAAAGAATGAGGTTTAAGCGCTGATTTTCGCCTTAAAAACCGAAAACCGCGCCAATCCTGGTGACTGATACCCACTGCAATTTTAACAGTATGGTCAAATTACATAATTTAAGCCCCTTGAAATTTTACAGTATAGGCAAAAGAAAACTTATATACCCCCTTCAAAATTTATATCGCCGCAAATCATCCGCTGCATACCCCCTGAAATTTGTACAAGCCGGCAAATCATTTCTTTTATACCCCTTTAAGTTTTTACATACCGGCTTATTATCTTTTTACCTGTGCATATAATTTTAAAGAAAGGGGAAAGCTGCGACGACACCCGGAACAGAAAATGGAAACGGGTGAAGGAATCCGGATATGAGGATTGCGTTTTTTCGCTGACGGCAGTGAACCTGATTTTAAAATTTTTTTTCAGGTCATACATTTCATGTTTTTTTTATCTTTATCTCCTCAAAAACAAGCATGCAAACCATCACGATCGAACGGGCGGTTCATAAAGGAGAGCAAAGGCTAAAGCTTCTGTTCGGGTATGATAAGGAGCTGATCAGTCTTGTAAAAAAAATTCACAGCAGCACCTGGAGCAGAACCATGAAGTGCTGGCATATACCGGATGAACCGGATGTAATTAAAAATCTGTTGAGTTGTTTTAAAGGCATTGCCTGGCTCGATTATTCCGCGTTAAAGAAAAAAGAAAAAACCAAAGATGACCGGCAAGTTGACATAGCACTTACACCTGCTTCCGGTTCAGATTATGCAATAATCGATGAATTGAAGCAATGGATGGAGCATAAACGTTATAGTCCTTCGACCATTAAAACCTATACCGGGGCGGCGCTTGTTTTTATCCGCTTTCTGAAGCCAAAAGAAGTGAAGGATGCCGCAAATGAGGATATAGTAAAGTTTACGAATGAATATATACTGCCGAATAAATTAAGTGCATCCTACCAGAACCAAACCATCAATGCCATCAAGATATTCTTCAGGGATGTGTTGAAAAGCAGTATTGTCGTCGACGAAATCGAGCGTCCGAGGCGTGCACATCCTTTGCCCAATGTGCTTAGCAAAGAAGAGATAAAAGTCATTCTGCAGGCGCCAGCCAACATTAAGCACAAAGCCATGCTTTCGCTTATTTATGCCTGCGGGTTGCGGCGAAGTGAACTTCTGAATTTGAAACCCACCGATGTTGACTCGAAACGTGGACTGCTGATCATCAGGCAGGCAAAAGGAAAGAAGGACAGGGTGGTGCCGATATCGAATAAGATCATTAATCTATTAAGAGAATATTATGTTACTTACAAGCCAGTCAATTGGTTATTTGATGGACAGGTAAAAGGTACACAATACAGCGAGCAAAGCCTTCAGAGCGTATTAAAACAATCTTTATCAAAAGCAGGGATTAAGAAACCAGTTTCCTTACACTGGCTTCGGCATTCCTATGCAACACACTTGCTCGAGGGCGGAACGGACCTGCGATACATACAGGAATTACTCGGGCATAAAAGCTCAAAGACAACAGAAATTTACACCCATGTAACAGATAAAAGCTTGCAGAAAATAAAATCTCCTTTTGATGATTTGTAAAAAATAAATATTTTTACGCTTTAAAGATGAAAATAAGAAATGATTACAGTCATACATATACAGCCAAATATGGATGGATTAGTATGATTTTATCATCGGTATAAAAGAGTTGTGCCGCATGCTGAAAAAGACAGATTCGTACGTAATTTAAAATTTGTATCTTTGGATTTATGATTACCAAGAACGACATATTGAATAAGTTGAATGACTTAAAACCAATTTTATACAGAGAATACTCTGTCAAACAGATTGGATTATTTGGCTCATTCTCTGACGATTCATACACTGATGACAGTGATATAGATTTACTCGTTGAATTTGAACGACCTATCGGATGGAAATATTTTTCATTAGAAATTTACCTTGAGAATATTTTCGGTCGCAAAATTGACTTAGTGACCAAGAATGCATTAAAGGAACAAATAAAGGATAGGATTTTAAATCAAGTTAAATACGTGTAATGTGAAAAAGGAAGAGCGTAGCTATAAATTGTTCCTTGATGATATTCAGACTGCGATGAACCGTATTGCTGAATATATCGAAGGCTACGATTTTGAGCGTTTTAAAAGAGATTATAAAACGGTTGACGCAGTTATCAGGAATTTTGAGATTATTGGAGAAGCCTCGAAAAAATTGGATGATAAAATTAAAGAAAAGTATCCTGATGTTCCATGGAAAGAAATGTACTACCTGAGAAACAGGGTTTCGCACGAATATTTTGGAGTTGATTATGAGATAATATGGGATGTTGCAACAAATTATTTACCTGAAAATAAAAATCAGATTGACCAGATAATTGACAAAGAAAAATAAAGCACGACGGCACAACACACAATATATCCAATAAGGGTTTCAGTGGTATGCGAAGGGTTGTAGCCCGCTTCAACTTTTCGTGTAACTTGACAGGAAATCGCCCGCAATCCCTTACTGGCCATATTGTCAATCGTGTGTGTCTTGAATCTCAAGGACACTACAACATCGTTCTTTGAGAGTGCTGTACAAAAGATGGAAGACTTGTAAAAGTTTTGTGAAGTTTGAGCGGAGGTCAAGCGAACCGACTAACC
>Ga0172369_10003753_pt1 | contig 19747 bp, 17 predicted proteins | sample LakKiv25m_FD_114539 | JGI IMG/M metagenome (GOLD analysis project Ga0172369, IMG submission 114539) | Freshwater microbial communities from Kabuno Bay, South-Kivu, Congo - kab_022012_11.25m | ecosystem: Environmental > Aquatic > Freshwater > Lake | place: Democratic Republic of the Congo...
TAATTCTTTTGAGCGCTTGAGAATCGACAAAAGAATCTGAATCAAGACAACCAAAAAACGGAGTGTCTGTATGTAAAAGGCCAACATTTTGAGCATCATATTTCCCGCCGTTTTTCTTTCGGATCAATTTAATATTTTCATATTCCTTAAACACCTGCACCACTTCCCAAGTAGTATCCTTGCTTCCATCGTCTACTACGATTATTTTCAATTTATCTTTTGGATAATCAAGACCCAACAGAGAATCAATTGTTCCCTTGATCGTCTTTTCTTCATTGTAACAAGGAACAACAATCGTTACCCCAGGATATTCTTCCAATTCAAAATTCTCTTTTCTTCGAATAATTTTTTTTCTTTTTTCAAAGAAAGTCAAAAGAAAAAATACCTGCACGTAAACAGATAGAAAAGTCAATATAAAAAATATTGTGCTAGAAACTGTAGTCATATAAACTTCCGTTTATTATATCACTCTTAGGGTTAAAAGTAAAACCCCAACACCAGGGGTGTCGGGGTTTCTGAACGCTATTTCGAGTAAAAATTATTGAGCAGAATTTGTTTCCTCTTTTTTTTCTTCTACTTTGCAACAAGCTCCTTCGGTACATTTTGAACACTTGCAACCGAAAATCAGCGTTATAGCAGAGATACCAACCAAAAGATAGACAATTCCTTCTACAATCGAAACCGATCCAAGAATTAAATGCACCACGTTCCAGTCAGTCTTACCTAAAAGCATTCCCAAGCCAACTAATCCCCAATTGACTCCACCAATGATTACTAAAATCTTGGCAATCATACCCATAATGCAACTCCCCTTACAGCTTCCTCCTTTACAATTTCCACACATATTTTTTTATACCATCTGAAATAGACGGTGTTAAATTAATTGTTAATATAGTGACCTTGTTCTTATTATAACATGTCCTAAAAAAATGCTATACTACCCCTATTAGTAATTAATTATCCACTAAAGTGGTAGAGATATGGAAAACATAGAAAATCTTACACAAGAACCCGAGGCAAATAATAAAATAAAAAAAACAAACCAAAACCAAGTAGCAGGAGCGATTATCATCGCAGGATTGATTATCGGAGGAGCAATACTATTAAAAGGAAACTCACAGCCAGTAGCAGGTGATGTTGCCAACTTAGCAAATATTAAAATCAAACAAGTTGCTTCCGATGAGCACATTTTAGGAAATCCAAACGCAAAAGTAATGCTCGTAGAATATTCTGACACCGAATGTCCTTTCTCAAAGAGATTCCACGATACTACTGCTCAAATCATAAAAGAAAAAGGCAATGATATAGCTATCGTTTACAGACACTTCCCTATTGCTCAGCTTCACCCAATAGCTTTTCATGAAGCAGTAGCAACTGAATGCGCTTATGAACAAGGAGGAAATGAAACTTTCTGGAAATATATTGATGAAGTCTACAAGAGAACTGGCTCCAACAACACTCTTGATCCAAAAGAACTTCCTAAAATTGCAGGAGATATCGGGCTTGATCTTGCAAGTTTTAATACTTGTTTAGACACCGAAAAATATGCAGATAAAGTAAAAGAACAAATGAAGAGTGGAAATGATATTGGAGTTAATGGAACACCAAAGAGCTTCATTCTAAAAAAGGGAAAAGTAGTAGATACTATCGAGGGAGCCTATCCTTATGAGCAGGTGTTAGAAAAAATAAACAAAGCGCTGAAGTAAAGAAAATAAAACCCCTAGTTTTAACTAGGGGTTTTATTTTAGTCAAAGTAATTCTTTAAACGAGCTATTTTTTCGTGCTGGCGGAGTTTTTCGTGAACCTTTGCTTCGATTTGTCGAATACGTTCACGGGTCACTTGAAATTCTTCTCCTACCCTCTCGAGGGTATGCTGAATACCATCCACCAATCCGTAACGCATTTCCAAGATTTTACGTTCTTTGGGATTCAACTCATCTAGAACTTCCCGAATTTGATCAGCTAAAATTCGACGAGAAGAATCTTGATCGGGACGTAAAATTTTATCGTCCGGAATAAAATTTTCTAGAGTTGATTTATCATCGTCATCCCCTACCGGCTGCTCTAGGGAGATTGTTTCTTGAGAAATATTTTCAATCACGTGAATTTTTTCAACTGGCACTCCCATTTCGGTAGCAATTTCTTCCGACAATGGTTCTCGCCCCAAATCTTGTGAAAGTCTTCGGTGAACTTGTTTGTATTTTGAAATAGTTTCAACCATATGTACTGGAATTCGAATTGTTCTCGATTGGTCGGCAAGCGCCCGAGTGATAGATTGCCTTATCCACCAAGTGGCATAAGTCGAAAATTTATATCCCTTAGTCCAATCAAATTTCTCTACCGCCTTAAATAAACCCAAATTCCCTTCTTGAATCAAATCAAGTAGTGTGAGATTGGCACTCCTGCCGACATATTTTTTAGCAATCGAAACAACCAGACGTAAGTTCGCTCGTGCCAATAGATTTTTGGCTTCAATATCACCTTGTTCAATTCTTTTCGCTAAATCTTTTTCATCTGAGGCATAAATAAGTGGATATTGACCGATTTCTTTTAAGTACATCTGAATTGAATCATGCATCGTAGATTTATTTAAATCAGTACCATTCAAATCGTTATCCAAATTTAACAAATTACCACCTTCGAGCACATCAATACCAGCCACGGTAAGTTTTTCATACAATTCATCCAGAAATATTATATTATTTTCAATATCCGGAAAAGTCTTCAAAATCTCATCGTAAGTTATAAAGCCTCTCTTGTGTCCTTTCGCCACCAATTCATCCGACAAACGATTTAATTCATCGACTTTCTTACTAAGACTAGAGGTTTTTTTGCTTGTTTTTTTAGTTAAAACTTTTTTTGTTTTTTTAACTTTTTTAGCTATTTTTTTGGTTTTTTTAACTTTTTTAACCTTATTTTTATTGGCTTTTTTATTTATTTTTTTTGTTTTATTTTTCTTCTTCATAAAGCTATATAAACAGGTCTTACCTGTGATTATTTAAACGACTATTTTTAATATCTTGGACCTTTTTATTAATTTCATTTATCTCAATTAAAATTTTACCTGATTGCTCTTGGTCTTTTTGTGATTCCGCCAAATATAATTCTTGCATTTTTTTAAATAAAGCTTCCTTTAAATATTCTTCTTTTAAATTATTCAATAACTCGGTAATATCTTTTCCTAAATCAGTCCCCGTTCCATAAAAAATTTCCGCTTCAAAAATCAAATCTTCTCTTGAATCTTTTGTTTTTCCCAAGATTTCTTCCGGTGAAGTTTCTAATATATCTGCCAATTCTTTCAAAATATTGTCCCCATCTAACGACTGTTTTGATAAGGTCTTTTGCCAAAACAAAATTCCAAGCAATCTACGCTCAATATAATCTTTGCGAAATATTTTATTCTCTAATTTTTCGGCATTTTTTATTTCACTTTTTTCATATTTTAACTCCTGGTCAACTTTTTGCAAATCGTCTTTCAAGGCAGTTTCAGGTATTTGAGATCGATCACTGATTTTTTTAATAAAATGAGCTTTCTCAATCGAGCTATCAATAGCACTGACATAAGGTAATATTTTCTCTTTTATTTCTCGTCCCCAATAACGCGGATCTTTTTCTTCTTTATTTAGAACTTTCTCCAATAAAAATTCAATGATATGTTTTGAGTTCCGAATCGCCTCCCGCCAAGCCTCCGGGCCTCCTTTGGAGATCAAATCCGCTGGATCAACTCCTTCGGGTAATGCCGAAGCTTTAACATCCATCCCTAAAGAAAGTGCTATTTTACTGGCTCTTTCCGCTGCCTTGACTCCTGCTTTGTCGGCGTCAAATGCCAAGACAATATTGCTTGAAAGTCTTCGGATTAGTCCCAGGTTCGAGACAACATTTTCTTTTGAAATTTCAGAATCTGAAAGTGCGGTACCAGAAGAGGCCACCGTATTTCGAAAACCTGCTTGATGCGATAAAACTAAATCAAATTGTCCCTCTACTAAAATCGAAAAATCGTTCTTACGAATCGCGCTTTTGGCTCTGTCTAAACCATACAAAACTGACGACTTTGAAAAAATTGGTGTTTCCGGACTATTTAAATATTTAGCCGACTTTCCATCATCTACAAACAATCTTCCGGAAAAAGCGATCACCCTTCCACTCGAATCTGAAATCGGAAACATAATTCGCCCCCGAAACCTGTCATAAAATCCTTTCTCACTTCTTTTTGCCAGTCCTGCCTTCTCTATCTCACTATCTTTAAATCCTTTTTTTTGTAAATAAAAGTAAAGTTCTCGCCATTCATTTTTTACAAAACCAATATCAAAATCTTTAATAGAAGCTTCAGTCAAGCCTCTGGCCTTTAAATACTCACCCACCTCTTTGCATTCGGATAAATTGGCGACAAAAAACTTAGTCGCTTCTTCCATTATTCGATACAGTTTTTCTTTTTCACTTTCTTCTTCTTTGTTGAATTTTTCGAGCACTACTCCAGCCTGATTGGCTAAAAGCTTTAGTGCCCCCTTGAAATCGAGTCCTTCAAATTCTTCCACAAAAGTAAAAATATCCCCCTTGGCCCCACAACCAAAACAATAATAACTGCCCCGATCAGGTGAAACAAAAAAGGATGGAGTCTTCTCGTTATGAAACGGACATCTTGCTTTAAAGTTACTTCCGGCTCGATCCAATTTTAGATAGGAAGAAACAACTTCTTCAATCGAAAGTCTCTCCTTTATTTTTTCTACGGGTGAATTTGACCCGTTTGGGATTTTCATAGATAAATTCAATAATTTTTATAATGAGCCTCCTTATTTACTTCCTAAAATAGCCTTAGATTTCTTCCTCGGAAACAATCTCCCTGTTTTGGAAACCAGTACCAGCTGGAATCAATCGTCCAATGATTACATTTTCTTTGAGTCCTCGCAGAGAATCCACTCCTCCCTTTACCGCATTTTCAATCAAAACTCGGTTGGTATTCTGGAAAGAAGCAGCCGAAAGCCAACTCTTAGTACGAAGTGATACTTCAGTAATACCAAGTGCCACTGTCTCTGCTTTGGCTTCTTTGCCTCCAATTTTGGCTACTCGATTATTTTCTTCAACTAAAGCAGTGTTTTCCACGATGTCTCCACTGGAGAAATTAGTCTCTCCGGCGTCTTTGATTTTTCGGCGGGAAAACATCTGACGAATAATTATCTCGGTATGTTTTCGAGAAATAGAAGCACTTTGTAATTCATAAACCTTATTAATTTCTCTAATAATATACTCTTCTACTAATTCTCGTCCTCCATATTTGAAGATCTCCGCAATATCAGCCGAGCCATCAGTCAAAAGTTCCCCCTTTACTACTTTGTCTCCTGCTTTTACTATCGGCATTCTTCTAAATGGAGCTAGGTACTCTATTTCATTTGGTTTGCCATCTGCTTTGGTATCGGAAAGAACTTTGATAATTTTTTCTTTTCCATCTTTATCTTTTATTTCTATGACTTCTCCATCAGTTTGAGAAATAATCGCCGGATTCTTCGGAATACGCCGTTCGAAAATTTCTTCGACACGAGGCAAACCAGTCGTGATGTCTGTTCCGGCAACACCTCCGGCATGGAAGGTTCGGAGCGTGAGCTGAGTACCTGGTTCTCCGATCGCTTGAGCCGCAATAATTCCAACAGCTTCTCCTAAGTCAACCAAGTGGTTTCTACCAAGGTCTAATCCATAACATTTTTGACAAATACCATGCACTGTCTTACAGGTAAGCGGAGAGCGAACAAACACTTCAGTAAAGCCAGCGCCTTCGATATTAGCGGCTTCTTCTTTGGTAATCAAGAATCCTCTCTTGTAAACCACATTATCGTTTTTATCTTTCAAGTCGGCGGCCAAAACTCGTCCGCGAATATTCTTCGACAGAGGGATTTCGATTCCTGAGATATTTTCTCTTCGGGCAATTTTGCCTTCTTTGGTTCCGCAATCCTCCTCGGTAATAACTACATCTTGGGCAACATCTACAAGACGACGAGTCAAATACCCAGCTTTGGCGGTGTTGAGCGCGGTGTCAGAGGCTCCTTTTCGGGCTCCATGAGTAATAACGAAGTATTCAATAGGAGAAAGTCCCTCCTGATAGCAAGGATTAATAGGGTATTCTAGGGTCTTTCCTTGGTTGTTTTGAATTAAGCCGATCATACCGCTCATCTGAGAAAGACTGGTCATGCTCCCGCGAGCTCCGGAAATAAAGAGATCATAGGTCGAACCACGACTGTCAAGAGTTTTCGGCAAAACTTTTTCGATTTCTTTTTTCGCTTGAGTCCAGATTTCGATGATTTTTTGATATTTTTCTTCTTCCGAAAGAAGTCCATCACTCCATTCGGCAATTACTTTTTCTTCCTGTTTTTTGGCATCCGCAATTATTTTCGGTTTTTCTTCCGGCACTTTTACGTTGTCGAGCCCCCAAGTAGTTCCAGAAACAGTCGAATATTTGAAACCAAAAGCTTTTATTTTATCAAGTAGAGCAGGGGTCTTGTCCACTCCGTAGTGCGTAATAAGTTCATCCATCAAAGATGAAATTCTCTTTTGGTTAATTTCGTCTCCAATGTACGGAAAATCTTCCGGCAAAATACTATTGAACAACAACTTTCCAACTGTAGTATCAAAAATCTCCCCGTGGTATTTTTTATATTTTGGAGAATCGGTGGCCATTACTTTAATTTTTGCTCGGAAAGAAATCACTCCATACTCAAAAGCAGTTACGGCAGCGTTAGGACTGGAAAAATATTTTCCTTCACCTAATTCCCCGTCTGTCGATTTGGTCATCCAATAAGCACCGAGCACCATATCCATTCTTGGATGCACAATCGGGTCTCCATTTTGTGGTTTCAATAAATTTTTATTTGAAGCCATCAAATCTCTCGCTTCTCCTTGCGCTTCTTCCGAAAGAGGAACATAAACTGCCATCTGGTCTCCGTCGAAGTCTGCGTTAAAGGCCTGACAAACTAGCGGATGCACTTGAATAGCATTACCTTCAATTAGGATTGGGTTAAAAGCCTGAATTCCCAGACGATGCAAAGTAGGAGCACGGTTTAGTAAAACATATTTACCCTGAATAACTTCTTCGAGCATTGCCCAAACTTCTGGTGTCTGTTCTTCAATTAACTTATTTGCTCCACGAATATTAAAAGCAATCTCCGCCTGTAATATTTTTGAAATTACAAATGGTCGGAACAATTCCAGAGCCATGTGTTTCGGAAGTCCACACTGGTTTAATTTGAGCTGAGGCCCAACTACGATAACCGATCGTCCGGAATAATCTACTCGTTTTCCAAGTAAATTCTGACGAAACAATCCTTGCTTTGATTTCAGGTTATCTGAGAGAGACTTTAATGCTCGTTTCTGTGATTGACTCATGGCCACATTGTCATTTTGCTTGGCAATTGAGTTGTCGATTAACGCATCAACCGCTTCTTGAATGATACGTTTTTCATTTCTTAATATTACATCTGGAGCATTGATTTCTTTCAATTTTTTCAAACGATTATTTCGGTTGATTACCCGACGATATAGATCGTTCAAATCAGACGTGGCGTGTCGTCCACCGTCAAGCGCCACCATCGGACGAAGCACTGGCGGTATGATTGGAATTACGGTCAAGAGCATCCATTCTGGTCTTATATTGGCGTAAATCATGGCCCGAATTAGAGACAATCTCTTTTGTAATTTATCTTTTTCTACCATACTGGCTTTTTCCAACATCATCTCGGTATGAGCTTTTAATTTATTTAAGTCCAAATTTTTAAAGATTGAATAAATTGCTTCCGCTCCGATATTTGCCTCAAAACAAGTACCGTATTTCAAAGAATAGTGATGGAAAGAAATTTCATTCAAAACTTTTCCTTCATAAATTTCCCCGATTTCTTTCTTGGTACTCGAAAGTAAATTTTTCAATTTCTCTCTTGTCTCTTCGTCATTGGTATTTTTTACTTTTGTTTTATATTCCTTATCCAGATTTTGAATGATTATTTCTTTTTCCTCTTCATAAACTTTCGTAATGATATAACCGGCAAAATAAATAACTTTTTCAAGATCAGAAACAGAGATATTCAACAAAATACTCATTCGAGAAGGAACCCCTCGCAAAAACCAAATATGGGCTACGGGAGTCGAAAGTTCAATGTGGCCCATTCTCTCTCGGCGAACAATCGAGCGAGTAACCTCTACACCACATTTTTCACAGATAATATCTTTATAGCGAATCCGACGATACTTTCCGCAATAACATTCATAATCTTTTTCCGGTCCAAATATTTTTTCATCAAATAATCCCCCTCTCTCCGAACGACCAGTTCGATAGTTGATTGTTTCCGGCTTGGTTACTTCCCCATAAGACCATTCCTTGATTTGGTCGGGAGACGCCAATTTCAAGGTGATGTGATCAAATTCAGTTGTGTTTAATGTTTTCATATGTTTTAGATTATTATTAATTACTATTATCTATCAGAATATCTTTCCAATTTCACATCAAGTGCCAAGCCTCTCAAGTAATTCAACATTACATTGAAAGACGCTGGGGAATTCGGTGATTTAATAGGTTCATTTTTAATAATATGATCAAAAGTCTGCGAACGACCCAAGATATCGTCAGACTTAATAGTTAGCATTTCTCGGAGAGTATACGCTGCTCCATAACCTTCCAGCGCCCAGACTTCCATTTCTCCAAATCTCTGTCCTCCCCCTTGCGCCTTTCCTCCGAGTGGTTGTTGAGTGATGAGTGAGTAAGGTCCGATTGAACGCATGTGAATTTTGTCTTCCACCATGTGGTGAAGTTTTAACATGTACATGTAGCCCACAGCGACATCCTGACCAAAACTCTCTCCCGTTCTTCCGTCAAAAAGTTTTATCTTGCCATTTTCTGGCAGTCCTGCTTTTTTCAACTCTTCTTTAATCTCTTCTTGTTTCACTCCCAAGAAAGGGGGCACGATAGCTTGATACCCGAGAGTATTGGCTGCCATTCCAAGGTGAATTTCTAAAATCTGTCCCAGGTTCATACGAGAAGGAACTCCGAGCGGCGAAAGGATAATATCAATTGGAGTACCGTCTTCTGCATAAGGCATATCTTCTTCAGGTAAAATAGTAGAGATAACTCCTTTGTTTCCATGACGTCCTGAAAGTTTGTCCCCAACAGAAATATTTCGAACTTGAGCTACTTCGATTACAATTTTTTTGATTATTCCTGCTTCTAGGGTATGTCCCAAATCACGAGAGAAAATTTTAACTCCAATAATTCGTCCTCGTTTTCCGTGTTCCATTCGAAGAGAAGTGTCTTTTACATCTCGTGCTTTTTCGGCGAAAATAGAACGGAGCAACCTCTCTTCAGGAGTAAGTTCTGTTTCCCCTTTTGGAGTAATTTTCCCAACTAAGATGTCATTCTCCCTGACTTCCGCTCCAATTCGCACAATTCCATCTTCGTCCAAATCTTTTAATTTTACTTCTCCCACATTTGGAATATCTCGAGTGGTAATTTCCGGACCTAGTTTGGTATCTCGAACAACACAAATAAATTCCTCCACATAGATAGAAGTAAATTTACTATTTTTAACCAACCTCTCGGAAACGATTATCGCGTCTTCATAGTTTGAACCAGACCAAGAAAGAAAAGCCACTAAAATATTTTGGCCAATAGCGATTTGCCCTCCCACTGTACTAGTAGTATCCGCTAATACTTCTCCTTTTTTTACTTTGTCCCCAATGTTAACAGATGGACGCTGGTGAAAACTAGAAAAGTTATTATTTCTCAAATAATTTACCAGAGGGTAAGTTTTTTCTTTGTCATTTTTCCCTTTTATTATAATTTTCCTAGCATCCAAATAACTAACCACTCCATCTTCCTCGCTGATAATCAATCTACCTGAATCACGAGAAGCCAATTCTTCAATCCCAGTCGCCACCAATGGAGCCTCAGGGTTGACACATGGAACTGCTTGTTTCTGCATGTTCGATCCCATCAAGGCTCGGTTTGCATTATTGTGTTCTAGAAACGGGATCATGGAAGTAGCAATAGAGAAGGCTTGGTTAGCGGCTACATCGATATAATCAACATCATTCTTCGAAATCATTCCCGGATTATTCTTGATGCGGGCTTCCACCAAGGCTTCGGTGATCGTGCCATTTTCATCGTAAGGAATTCCGGCATGAGCAATATTAACTTTTTCTTCATCTAGAGCGTTCAAATAAGAAATCTCGCCTGTAATTTTTCCATTTTTTACTTTTACATAAGGGGTCTCAATAATTCCAAAATCATTTATTCGAGAATAAGTAGACAAGTGAACGATAAGCCCGATATTTGGACCTTCAGGAGTATGAATTGGGCAAACTCTCCCATAGTGAGAAGGATGCACATCCCGTACTTCAAGCCCTGCCCTTTCGCGCGTAAGACCTCCTGGTCCTAAGGCAGAGAGCAAGCGGATGTGTTCCATCTCAGCTAAAATATTTTCTTGGTTCATGAACTGAGAAAGCTGGTTGGTAGTGAAAAATTCTTTGATTCTAGCTTGGAGTGGACGCTGGTTAATAATTTGAATCGGCATGGCAGTATCAACATCCACAATCGACATTCGGTCTTGAATATTTCTCTTAATTTGCATCATTCCAGTACGAACTTTTTGTTGAAGCATCTCTCCCACAAAACGCACTCGACGCTGACCCAAGTGATCAATATCGTCTGACTTGGCAAGAGGATCATTGTTCAAATTAATAATATGTCGAATCACTATCAATAAATCTTCTTTAGACAAAGTTCTTCGAGCAAGTTCCTCTTCGTCCATACTTTTCTCGAAACGCTTGTTGAAGCGGTACCTACCAACTGGCGAAAGGTCATATCTTTCAGAAGTAAATAAAGAATCGATAAATTCTTTGGCGTTCTCGGCAGTAGCCATATCTCCATCTCTCAAGCGTTTGTATATTTCTACATAGGCATCGTCTAAATTTTTTGCAGTATCTTTGGTAAAACAGGCTTTTATCACCTCCTCCACTATACTTTCTCCTTTGAATTCTCCTAAAATAGTTTCATCAGTATGATATCCCATCACTCGCAACAAGGCAGTTACTGGAAATTTTCTTTTCTTGTCGATTCGAACATAAATCGCTCCATCTGCTTCAGATTCAATTTCAATCCAGACCCCCCTGGCTGGAATAATTTTTGCTCCAAAATATCTCTTCCCTTTGTTTTCTGATTCGGTAAAGAAAAAGCCGAAAGAACGCGCCAATTGTGGCACGATTACTCGCTCTACTCCATTGATTATAAAAGTTCCGTGCGAGGTCATGAGAGGAAGATCAGACATAAATATTTCTTGTTCCTTCACAGTTCCCAATATTTTATTTGTCAGTTTAACTCTCGCTTTTAGTTGCCCTTGGTAGGAAATTTTGTTTATTTTTGTATCATTTTCATCAGCTTTTGCTTCTCCTAAGGAAAAAGAAGTGAATTCTAGTTGAAATTTTTTACCGGAATAATCCATGATCGGAGAAAATTCCTTAAATACTTCTTTGATTCCTTCCTCTACCAACCATTGGTAGGATTTAACCTGAGCTTCAATCAAATTCGGAAATTCGATGAGAGGCTTCTTATATCTGGAAAAATACTTCTTGGGACGTTTTGCTTCTTTTTGCATATTGCTAATAATCCAAAACAAACAATACGCCCAAAAGAAAAAGCAAAAAAGGCTTTAACTGAGTTTTATTATTGATTTCGGATGCTGATTAAATTAATACTAATAATACTTATTAATAAATACAGAGGAGTACATCCGAAACTCAATCTATCAATCAAATAGAGTATACAGATTTAAACATTTTTGTCAAATCTATGATTTTCATATTTTTATTTATTTAACAATTCCTCAAAAACATTAGGCTGAAATCCGACGATGATTTCTCCATCAATATCGATAACTGGCACTCCCATTTGCCCACTTTTTTGTACCATCTCCTGTCCCGCAGCCCTATCAAGACCAACATTTTTGTCTTCATATTTTATTCCCTTTTGGTCAAAATACTTCTTGGCATAAACACAATATGGACAAGTGGTTGTGGAATAAATTGTTACTTGGTGATTTTTCATATATTTTTTAAACTAATTAATAATAATTACGACTTTATTTATATTTACAAATGAATTTTTTTAGATCTTTAATAAAAGTCTTTCTGGGTAATTGATAACAAATTCTCTTCCCCTCCCGAACTGAATCCACCAACCCTTGACCAGACATAACTTGCAGATGATGAGACACTGTCGCGATACTCAATTTTAAGTTTTTCGCTATATCCGAGACACAAACCTTGTCCTCGTTAAAAATAAGACATAGAATCCTAAGCCTATTTTCATCTCCTGCCGTTCTCATTAATTTGGCTAATTCATTCAAACGCATATTTGAATGATATACCAACGCATTTTAAAAGTCAAGCAAAAAACCGGCACAAGCCAGTTTCTTCTTTAATACACAACTTAGTGGATGAAGTTGGAACCAGAATAAGAGAGCATAATGGGTATATCTTTATATCAAATCTTGGTAATAAGCCATTTTAACAAGTAAGTTTATTGATGAAAGAAAAATACTACTTAAAGTGTATTAATGGTACAAGGTCGGTTTCGTTATTAACAATTAATAAATTAATAAAAAATGAACAAAACAAAAAAAATGATTCTAGGACTAGGAACACTTGCATTGGTTTTAGATGTTTCTGGGACAATAGCAAGCACTGCGAACGCTTACAGGGGAGACCCTAGTGTAAAGGGACCAAATTATTCCGTAGAGCGACACACGGCTATGGAAAAAGCTTTTGAAACAAATGATTATCTTGCCTGGAAAAATCTTATGCAAAATCAAGGTAAAGTTACTCAAGTTATCAACAAAGACAACTTCACAAAATTGGCCGAAGCTCATAAATTAGCAGAAAAGGGAGACTTGGAAGGAGCAAAGAAAATTAGACAAGATTTAGGTTTAGGACTAAAAAATGGCTCTGGTCAAGGGATGCGAAATGGACTTGGAAAAGGAATTGGTAGAGTAAATCAGGCAAATCGCTAACTTAATAATCAATACATTACCCCGACTTAGTTCGGGGTTTATGTATTAATTATCAAAACATTGTTAATATAAAAATATGTTAGATATTAAAGAATTATCAGATAACGAAATAGTAGAAAAGGTCAGAACTTCTGACCAGGAACTTTATTCCGTAATTATTGATAGGTATCAAAAGAAACTTATACGCTATGCTTATAATTTAATTAAAAACGAGGATAAGGCCATAGATATAGTGCAAGAATCTTTTGTAAAAGCATATATCAATTTAAATGATTTTAATATTGAAAAGAAATTTTCTAGCTGGATTTATCGTATAGTTCACAACCAAGCAATAAACCTAGCTAAAAAATACCAAAAAGAAACTCTGTTATTGGAAAACTGGGATTTCAAAAGTGATGACAATATTGAAAGTGATTTTGAAGAAAAAGAAGTAATAGAAAAAGTAGAAAAATGTTTAAAAGAAATTCCATTGCTATATTCTGAACCCCTTTCTTTATATTATATTGATGAAAAATCTTACGAAGAAATTAGTGATATATTGAGAATACCAATGGGTACAGTCGCAACCCGTATTAATAGAGCTAAAAAATTAATGAAAATATATGTCAAAAGAACTAAAAAATATTACAGAAGATGTGATGAATCAAATTCATCAAGGTAAGATAAAAATGAAACCAAAAGTATATTTTATTATTGGCTCAATTTTTACATTTTTGGGTGTAATTTCAGCTTTTGTCGTATCTATATTTTTAGTTGGTTTAATAAGATTTTCTTTACGTACCCACTTGGGACGAGGAGCTCAATATAAATTGGATCAAATGCTGTCAGATTTTCCTTGGTGGATAATAATATTTGCTATTATAAGTTTAGCTATTGGCATCTGGCTTATTCGTAAATATGATTTCTCATACAAAATAAAACCTTGGATTATGATACTCGGTTTTATATTAGCTATAGTTATTACTGGTTGGACAATAGATTTAGTCGGATTAAATGATTCATTAATACATCGTGGTCCAATGAAAGGGATGATGAATAATTACCTAAAAAGTAATAATATATTTCAATAAAACTAAAAGCTTTTAGATTTATAGACAATTACTTTGTATCAAAATAAAAAGCACGGTTCTTTATCCAATAAATCTACAGAAAAACACCCATATAAAATAGGTGTTTTTCGTTGGCGCGACTTAGTGAACGAAGTGGGAACTGCGATAAGAGAACATAATGGGTATATTTATATACCTCAACTTTAATAAATTGAGGTATATAGTTATCTTATTTAACTAATGCGTTTTCTAATGTAAGCTACAGCCTTGGGTATTTCTATTGATTCAAGATAAGAAGATTCATCGTACACGTCTTTCTTTCTGTTTCTCCATAGAGCAGTTATACCTGAAGGTTCTGGAATTCTTAGTAATATATAAATACCAATAAAATATTTTAGCTCTTCCTTGTTTGAAGGATTTTTTCTTTGTAAAAAATCTATAACTTTTTTTCTTAAAGCTGAAAACTCGTCTGGGCCTTTAATATTTAAATTATTAAATCCAATCCCCTGTTCTACTTCTGTAAAATAGTCTAGTGCATATGAAAAGGTCTCAATATCAACTTGGTTGGTATCTAATTTTTCAATAGCTCTAGCTATGATAGAAAAACCTCTTTCAAATTCATTTTTTGTTATAAGATAAGGGAAGGGTCTGCCAATTTTTTTCTGTGCAATGAAAGCCCTAAAATCAGTAAGTAATTCTTCCTCGTTAAAAGGAAGATTTTCTTTCCCTATATTTACTGGAAAATTATCTCCTGGTCCGTTCATCATTTTATTATTATACCAGTTCTACCGTCCAACCAGCAAACAAAAATTACCTTAATAATTAAAGTTAAAAACGTATGCGCGATCGACCGGACTTGAACCGGCAACCTTCCGCGTGACAGGCGGATGCTCTAACCAGTTGAGCTACGACCGCGTACTTTGACATCTTAACCGAAAACCTATTTTTTTTCAATCTTATTTCGAATTTCTAAGATTATGGTAACAATCCATACCAAAAACGAAGCAAGCCCAACTACAAACGACGTAAAAGTAATTTGATTTATTACTCCAAATGAATCAGGTCCCCCACGCCAGATGATATACAAAAACATCCCCGCTGTTAAAAACATCATAGCCAGGAAAATTCTCAAAGAATAAAATTGTATTTTTTTCATAGTGTCGGCGGGTAGAATCGAACTACCGACCTTGGGCTTATGAGTCCCACGCTCTAACCGACTGAGCTACGCCGACGTATATTGTCAGGGTATCATATATAAGAGCTTTTTTCAAATTGCTTTGCAAAAAAATTTTTTTGTAGTATAACTATTAAATAGCGCCTTATGCGTCTATTATATATAGCGGGGTAGAGAAGAGGCATCTCGTGGGGCTCATAACCCCAAGACCCACGTTCGATTCGTGGCCCCGCAAAAGAAAACTACTTTTCTTTTGCGCCGATTTTGCGAAGGAAAAATCTTCGTTGTGAGCAAAGCAAACAGAAGATAGGGGCAACAATTTTAAATATATCCAAATTCTCTAAAGATCTGCTCGTACAGAGCAACTACCCTTTTGGCTTCATGATGTGAAAGTTGAAATTCTACTCCCTCGTGGGCAATCTTGTTTCTGATGATATGAACTTCCCAAGCTTGAGTCAAACTTTTAAACTTATCTCGATCTGCCGATTTTAATTTTTCACCTAAATTTTCGCCCTTGAATCCAAGCTGATCCATTAGGCCTTCAAGCATGGCATCCGCTTCAATAATTGCCAATTTCCAATCTCCTGGATTAACTGAAAAAAGATATTGCAAAACAACATCCCATCTTTGGTTTAAAGAACCCTCTTTTTGAGCCAACTTTCTATCTTGCTCAGCGTGTCTTTTTCGATAAGCCTCTATTTCATGGTGAAAATATTCATGTTCTTTTTTTCTGATTTCTAAAATTCGCACCAAGCAATAAAAAATAACAAAAATAAAAAATATCGTGAAAATAGCCAAAAAAAGCTTCAACCCTGCTCCAACTCCAGTGGAAGGGGCAAAAGGGTTAAACAAATGAGTCGAATAATAATAAATCTTATAAAAGATGTACTCCAAATTAATAGAGTCTGAACCAAAAGGAACACCTTGCGAAGCACTATTAAAATCAAAAGACTGAGATGTATCCATTGTCTTTATTATACAAGTTTCATCTTATTTCTTCAAATTGTTTCCCTAACTCGAAAAGATCCTTTTCGTGAAAACGTGGAGCCATAAACTGAATTGAAAGAGGCAATTTCAGGGGAGTTTCACCAGAAGGTAGGGCTATCGCAGTAATTCCAGAAATATTAGCCGGAGCAGAAAAAATATCACATAAATACATCGCCACTGGATCATCCATTTTCTCTCCTATTTTAAAGGCTGGAGTAGGAGTAGTAGGGGTCAAAACAAAATCAACTTCTTTAAAAATATTTTCAAACTCCTGCTCAATCGCATGTCGCACACGCCATGCTTTGTTGTAATAAGCATCATAATACCCATGTGATAGCACATATGTTCCTAAAATAATTCTCCTTCTTGCTTCTGCGCCAAATCCTGCTGATCTTGTTTTTTTATAAGAATCAGCCACAGTCTCGCCTTCTTTTCGAAGGCCATATCGGACGCCATCAAATCGAGACAAATTAGTAGAAACTTCCGCTGGCATAATAATATAATATACCGCCAAGGAATATTTTGAATATGGTAGCTTTATATCTTTAATCTCATAACCTGCTTTTTTAAATTTCTCTACCGACTCCTTGAAATTATTTATCACTATTTCATCTACTCCCTCTTCGAACAAATGCCAAGGTATGCCGATAATTTTTTTCAATTCTTTTTTTTCTATCTTAAGATCAACAGAGGTAGCATCCATTTCATCTTTTCCACGGATAGTATCAAATACTATTTCGGCGTCACGCACTGTCTTACCAAAAGGGGCAATCTGATCCAAAGAATTTCCCATTGCAATCGTACCATTACGTGAAACGGCTCCATAAGTTGGTTTAAGCCCCACTAAACCACAAAAAGAGGCTGGCTGACGCACTGAACCACAGGTCTCTGTCCCAAGCGCCACAAGCGCTAAATCAGAGGCTACAGCCACTGCCGAACCACCTGATGAACCACCCGGCACTCTGTCTAAATCATGTGTATTCCGAGTCACACCATATGCACTTGTTTGCGTGGAAGAGCCCATAGCAAATTCATCCATATTGGTTCTACCTAAAAATACCGCCCCCGCTTCTTTTAGTTTTCGAATTACATATGCATCATAACTGGCTGTATAATTTTCTAAAATTTTTGAACCAGCAGAACACTTCTTCCCTTTGATCAAAATATTATCTTTCACAGCAATTGGAATACCGGTCATTTTTGTTCCCTTCCCACTTTTTATCATTTCGTCAGCCTTCTGTGCCTGTTCAATGCAATCATCAAAAACTTCTAAATATGCATTCAATTCTTTATTTTTTTCTTCAATGTTTTTTAAATAGAGAGACGTAAGTTCTACGGAAGTTATTTCTCCTTTTCGTATCATTTCTCCTGCTTTTTCTATTGTTAAATTTTTTAAATCGATCATGGATAGGCTCTAGGCTCTAGGCTCTAGGCTCTTGCTTTTGAATCAAGCTAATGCCTAGCGTCTAATGCCTAATTTACTATTAACTACATAATTTTTTTTACTTTTACAAAACCACCTTGTGCGTCTGGAAATTCTTTCCTAATGATTTCTCCGGAAAAATCTCGTTCTTCTACCCTATCTTCACGCCATATATTTCTATGTTCATATTCGGGAATTATTTCGGCTACGTCCACTTCTTGAATTTGTTTTACATAACCCAAAATACCGTCCAAGTCTTTTAGCAACGTCTCTTTTTCTTCTTGAGTTAATTCAATCTTTGCAAGTTCTGCCAGCTTTTCAACGTCTTTAATTTCCATAATAAAAGTATAGCAAAATATAGATTTTTTATAAAGAAACTATCTTTTCTGTTAATTTGTAAGCATTCCCATGAGAAAGCAACCCCAAATATGAAATAATAGTGTTTGGTTTTCTGTTTTTCCCAATATTCCGAAACATTCTTCTTTTCGTCCTAGTTCGTAAAATGCGATGATGTGGAAAATGTACCCAACCAAGAAAATCTATGCCCGAAGAAATTGTTTTAACAAAAACCTTATCGGGATGCATGGTCAATTTTAAATTATTTTCTAAAAATTCTTTCATTTGTTCTAAAATATTTAAAAGTTTTATTTTGTCATTTTGCAAAACGACAAAATCATCAGCATATCGAATGTAATATTTTAATTTCAGCTTATGTTTTACAAATTGATCAAATTCATTCATATAAATGTTCACTAAAAGCTGGCTAGTTAAATTACCCAAGGGTAATCCAATGTTAAACTTTTCTGCGATAGCAGAGTTTATTAACATTTTGATAGAAGTAAGATTTTCTTTATTTTGCGTATTTAAGCCATGGCTGATATGTGTATTTGTTCGAAAACTATCTATTATTTCATTCAACAACCACAAAACATCTTCATCTTTAATATATTTTGCTAAAATCTTTTTCAAAATTTGATGATCGATATTGGCAAAGAATTTTCGGATATCGCATTTTAAAACAAAACAAGTTCTAGTGTTGTTTTTTGAGACTATCCTTGAGAAATCTCTGAATCTGTTTATCGCCCTGTGGGTTCCCTTACCAAATCTACAAGAATATGAATCATAAATGAATTTCTGATCAAAATATGGATATAGAATTCTATAAATCGCATGATGCAAGAGTCTATCTCGCACAGTTGCTTTGTGAATATCTCTTGGCTTTGGATCATTTATTTTAAAAGCTTCGTATTTTCCATGCCTGTATGTTTTATTTCTTAAGTCGTTATGTAAAGAATATATGTTGTCCATCAAATTCATTGAAAACAAAATCACGTCCTTTTTCTTTCTTTTGCTCTTTAAAAACTCTCGCCAAGAAACAAGCAGATTTTCTACTGATATGATATTATCGTAAGTATGAAAAATACCCCCCCCCCCTCGCTTTTTCTGTTGAAAAAGCGAGCGTGATTCTTCGAACTAAAGAAAGCTTCACTATTTGGTGTAATAAGATTGTTCCTCATATGCCTAGAATTGCTAGATATACCACTGGCACAAGAATTGAAAACCATTTCTTAGATTTACTTGAACTCATATACAAAGCATACTATGCCAGTCTTGAAAACAAAAGTGAAAAAATTATAGAGGCAATAAACAAAAATGATATCATAAAATATTTACTACAAATTGCCTATGAAAACAAATTTATAAAAGAAAAAGAATATTTGGAATTATCAGAAAAACTGCAAGAAGTTGGAAAAATATTGGGTGGTTGGAAAAACAGTATTGAGGCAAAACTTGAAAAACAAAAGCCTCCCGCTAAATAAACGAGAGGCACATCAATACAGTTTCGGGAGAGAAGAACGAGTTCTCGGTATTCCAGCGATTGCTGTAGTCGAGATCATAATCATTCATGTTCCACTCGTCGTCATCGCGGTTCACGCTGACAGCGACTCTCGTGCCCAGCACCATCTGTATCTTCGGGCGCCGATAATTGCGACATCCCTGTATAATTTTTTGGCATCTTAAATGCACCAGTGTCAGGCTCCTACTATATTTGAATGTTTGAGACAGACAATCACTA
>Ga0172369_10003768_pt1 | contig 19699 bp, 11 predicted proteins | sample LakKiv25m_FD_114539 | JGI IMG/M metagenome (GOLD analysis project Ga0172369, IMG submission 114539) | Freshwater microbial communities from Kabuno Bay, South-Kivu, Congo - kab_022012_11.25m | ecosystem: Environmental > Aquatic > Freshwater > Lake | place: Democratic Republic of the Congo...
AGCATCAAGTGTTTTATTCATTATGAAACAAATCTTGATGCTTTTTCTTTTAGTCTTTCATCCCTATGAGTAAAGTTTTTGACTTACATTTGTTAGTATTAAAAAATACCGAAGTATTGTTACCTGAATAATTCACAAATTTTAAAATCAGGACTAAAGTCCAATGTTGGTCGCAGGATTCCTTAACCCCAGACTTAAGTCTGGGATTGTAGGAAAACCCAATATCGGCAGGCTTTAGCCCTGATTTATGAATTAATCAGGTTTAAAAGAATGCATAAATTTTATTTTGATAAATATTTACTTTTTATTCTACCTCGATTAATTAACTCATTATTTAAAAAAAGAATTCATAATCATTTTATCAGTTTTAACAGTATAATGGAAACAAGGCAAACAAGTTGGACGAATTACTGCCGCAGTCCTGGAAACAAATCAAATCAGAAAATTAAAGTCCGGAATATCCCACTATCGACAAAATTACCGTCACTTTGAAAATTATTTCAAACGGGGTTGGTAGAGGGGATACCATGCGGCAAAAGTAGCCCGGCTATGTAAGGCTCACAAGACGAGGTTGGTAGAAGGGATCGACAGGCAGGTTTTAAAACCCACAAGTCGCGCCGACACACAGGCCTAAGCTGGAAAACTGCGGGAGCGGGGGCACAGAGATTTGCACATAGTTGAAAATACGATAAAAATCTATGTGAGTCCTATGTTTCTATGTGGTTCAAAAAAATACTTTTTGGAGTGGACTTAATGTCCGGTGTTCCTAATTTCATTCTGGTCTGCCAAAGAAAGCGCCAGCGAGGGAAAGTCAAAACGCCAAATAATCAAAAGACAACGTTAAAAGTGGTGCAGGGTTCATACTTTGTACTTTTTACTTCAGATAATTAATATTTTGCCTTCACAACTAAATCGTCTTCACCAGGAAATAATTCTTCTTCCCTTTTTGTACAAGGATATACTTGTTGTTCAAAAGATCGCGGGTTGTAATTTGAGATTCTTCCTTAACCTTTTCTTTATTTACTGCAACGCCATTATCTTTCAGCATTCTTCGCGCTTCGCCTTTGGAAGGGAAGATATTTGTTTTTTCAGCAAGAAAATCAACGATTGGAATGCCCTGTTCTACGTCAGTCCTTGAAACCTCGCTTTGTGGCACACCTTCAAAAACACTTAGTAAAACATCCTCCGATAGCTTCTTCAACGTTTCTGTGGTTCCTTTCCCGAAAAGGATTTCAGAAGCTTCTACAGCAATGTTAAAATCATCTTCCGAATGAACCCGGATGGTTACATCCTTTGCAAGCGCTTTCTGCAGCAGCCTGAGATGAGGGGCTTCCTTATGCTGTAAAGCCAGCATTTCAATTTCCTCCTTTGGAAGCATCGTGAAGAATTTAATCCACTTTTCGGCATCTTCGTCAGAGGCATTTAGCCAGTACTGATAAAATTTATAGGGAGAAGTCTTTTCAGGATCGAGCCACACATTACCGCCTTCGCTTTTACCGAACTTGGTTCCGTCGGCTTTGGTGATGAGCGGACAGGTGAGTGCATAAGCTTCCGCTTCACCTTCTCCGTCTGCGCTGTATTTACGGCGGATCAGTTCGGTACCGGTAACAATATTTCCCCACTGGTCGGAACCACCCAGCTGGAGCTTGCAGCCTTTGTTTTTGTAAAGCCAGTAAAAATCGTAACCCTGAACAAGCTGATAGGTGAACTCGGTGAATGACATCCCGCTATCGAGGCGTTTCTTCACAGAATCCTTTGCCAGCATATAGTTGATGGTGATATGCTTTCCTACATCGCGGATAAAATCAAGAAAGCTGAAATCCCGGAACCAGTTGAAATTATTGACTACTTCAGCTTTGTTTTCACCATCGCTGAAATTAAGGAACTTCATCAATAGCTTTTTCTGACATTCAAGATTATGGTTAATCTGATCTACTGATAAAAGCTGACGTTCTTCTGTTTTTCCCGATGGATCCCCAACCCTTCCTGTTGCTCCTCCAACGAGGACTATCGGTTTATGGCCGCAACGCTGTAAATGAACCAGCAACATCACCGGAACCAGATTACCGATATGCAATGAATCGGCAGTGGGATCAAATCCGATATAACCGGAGGTCATATTTTTTTGCAATTGCTCCTCTGTCCCGGGAGTCATATCATGGATCATGCCTCTCCATCGGAGTTCTTCAACTAAATTCAATGTCATGCTTCAGAAAAATTTTTGCAAAGATAAACGGATGGAATTTATAACGTATGATTTAAGAAATATGATTTTGGATTTGGGATTTCAGGACCAAATACTCAAGACTAATAAAACGGTTCATCTTCCAACATAGGCTTTATATCCTTAATGTTCAGTTGAAGATTTACAACGCCATTCCATTCATTTTCCTCAATGTGATAGCAAATTCTGCAGGGTTTATTCCGGCTGATGTATTCAAGATGCTCGCTTTGCTGAAAGGCGATTGCCGGTATCGGGTAACCCCGGATATTCTGATGTACTACTTCGAGTTTGAGATGGTTCTTACCGACAGTCCGGGCAAAACCGGTATCAATCACATTACTGGTTTGGAATACCGGCGACATATTACCCGGGCCGAAAGGTGCAAATTGCTTTAAAATCCTGAAAAACTTTTTGGTAATATCGTTCAGGCAAAGCTCGGAATCCACTTCGACTTCTGGCGTCATCATTTTTTCCTGGATATGGTTACAAACATATTCTTCAAACCTGTCAATGAAAGTGGTAAGATTTTCTGGTTTCAGGGAAAGTCCTGCCGCATATTTATGACCGCCGAAATGTTCTAATAGATCGCTGCAATGATCTACCGCATCATAAACATCGAAGTCTTTAACCGATCTGGCAGAGCCTGTAATAAATCCGTTGGACTTTGTCAGTACGATCGTTGGCCGGTAATATGTTTCAATCAACCTTGAAGCTACAATACCGATAACCCCTTTGTGCCAGGTTGGATTAAAAACTACAGTGGATTTGGCTTTTTGCAATCTGTCGTCATGAAGAATCATCTCCATAGCTTCCTGGGTAGTTTGTGCATCGAGGTCCTTGCGTTCGGTATTAAAATCATTGATCATGGTCGCAAACTTTTCAGCCGATTCAATAGTTTCAGCGATGAGAAGCCTTACGGAGTTTTTAGCGCTCTCAATACGTCCGGCGGCATTGATGCGTGGCCCAATGAGAAAAACAAGATCACTTATGGTCAAATCCTTGCTGAAAATGTAGTCGTTATCATCAATAACCGATTTTACTTTCCGGTTTATGCCGCTGTATTTCAAAATTGCTTCAATACCAGGTCTGGGATTGGTGTTGACAAGCTTAAGTCCGTAATGGGCAAGTATCCTGTTTTCGCCAGTAATTTTAACAATATCAGAAGCAATGCTTACGACGACGAGGTCGAGATATTTTTCAAGCTCTTTGAATGGGATACCATTTCTCATTGAGTATGCCTGGACAAGCTTGAATCCAACACCGCATCCTGACAATTCATCATAAGGATAAGTGCTGTCGGGTCGTTTGGCATCAAGTACTGCAACAGCTTCGGGAAGCTGATCGCCGGGGCGGTGATGATCGGCTATGATGTAGTCAATGTTTTTACTTTTGGCATAAGCAATTTTTTCAACCGCCTTGATACCGCAATCGAGAACAATGACCAGTGAAAAATTGTTGGCTGCAGCAAAATCCACGCTTTTAAATGAAATACCATATCCTTCTTCATACCGGTCGGGGATATAAAAGTCAGCGTTGTCATAAAAGCTTTTCAAAAAAGTAAAGACCAATGCTACAGCAGTTGTACCATCCACATCGTAATCTCCGTAAACCAGTATTTTTTCCTTTTCCCGGATGGCTTTTTCCAGTCGTACAACAGCTTTATCCATGTCTTTCATAAGGAATGGGTCATGGAGTTCTTCGAGGGTAGGTCGGAAGAATGATTTGGCTTCTTCAAATGTAGTAATCCCACGCTGGACAAGTAAATTCGCCAGGTTATAATCAACATTCAAAGCATCTGCAAGATGTTGAACTGTCTCCCCGTCTCCCTGACTTTTTAAGACCCAGCGTTTGACCATGGTAGTTTTTTGATTGCGTAAAAATAGCAAAAATTTAGCGGGCTATTGAAAAATAATTATTCTCAAACTAAAAAGTGGATCGCATGGCTTCAACAGGATCCAGCCGCGATGCAATATAAGACGGAACAATGCCTGCGATCAGTCCTATTGTAATTGACACCGAGACTCCAATAATAATATTAAACAGTGTAAGGTACAGTGTGAAAGGAAAATTTTGCGACATTAAAACCAGCAAATAAATTATCAATAAGCCAACGATACCACCAAAAAGCGACAAGAAAACCGCTTCGAACAAAAACTGGAACAAGATGAAAAATTTCTTGGCTCCCAGCGACATCTGGATACCGATTTGGCTTGTTCTTTCCTTAACCGAAACAAACATAATATTGGCTATTCCAAAACCTCCAACTAACAATGAAAAACCGCCAACGATCCAGCCGACGATAGCAATTACTCCAAAAAAAGCATCAAATTCCTGTGTTATTATGCTTGTTTCGTTAACTGCAAAATCGTCCTCAGCCTGTGGCTTTAATTTACGAACCGAACGCATTATCCCTGAAAGTTCATCGCGCAATTCATCGTTTGAAACTCCGGGTTTAGCCTTTACAAGTATAGTAGTACCGACATCCTGGATGTCAATATAATTTCGGGCAAAATTAGCCGGTATAATGGCCTGGTTGTCGGCTGAATTACCGAAAAGATCATCTCCCTCTTTTTTAGCTATTCCAATTATTTCAAGCTTGCTCCCGAAAATCTTAACCTCTTTTCCAATCGCAGATGTCCCTGCAAATAATTTTTCAGCGATATCATTTCCGAGAATTGCCACATTATTTCCGCTTTGTGATTCCATTGGAGTAAAATACCTTCCTTCAGAAAGATCTACGGGCATTACCCTGTCAAAATCATGCGACACGCCAAGAATTGAAACTTCCTCGATGCTGTTGTTTTTATACTTAACCGTCCTGCGAACTTCAAACATAAAGGCGCTTGCTTCGGCAGCGAGGCTTCTGCGCTGAATTTCACGCAAATCGGCGAGTTTGGGTTCGGGGCGTTTCCAATATTTCCACCAGGGGTAATCACTTCCTCCTGCCCAGGGCCATTTTTGAATAAAAAGAACATTGTCGCCCAATTCTTCAATGCTGTTCCTGATCGCTATTTCCATCGAGTCAAATATGGTGAGGACTGAGATCACTGAAAAAATTCCGATTGATATTCCTAAAAGGGAAAGAATGGTCCTTACTTTATTGACTATAATAGCCTGAAAGGCAAAAATGAAACTTTCGTTTATTAGTTTAAGAATTAGTTTCATCGCTATTGTTCATTCAAATAAAACAGTAAAAATAAATTATTTGGCCCGAACAATTCAAACAAATTTAATTGTTACTTTGTGCCATTCATAAAATGAAATTGCAAATGTACAAGGAATCAGTATGATGAAGAAAATTAACAACGCCCTTATTTCAGTTTTTTACAAAGACAGATTGGAGGAAATCGTAAAGTTACTTCAACAGTTAAAAATTAAAATTTACTCTACCGGCGGAACTTTTGATTTTATATCCGGACTCGGCATTGATGCTGTTTCCGTTGAATCGCTGACTTCCTATCCTTCAATTCTTGGTGGCAGGGTTAAAACCCTGCATCCAAAAGTTTTCGGAGGTATTTTAAGCAGGCGCGATGATCCGGGTGATCTTGATCAGTTGAAGCAATTTGAAATTCCCGAAATTGACCTGGTTATCGTGGATTTATATCCATTTGAGCAAACCGTCGCAACCACTGCAGATGAAAATAAGATCATTGAAAAAATTGACATAGGCGGTATCTCATTGATCCGGGCTGCCGCGAAAAATTATAATGATGTAGTGATCATCTCTGCTGTTGACCAATACGATGAGCTGATACAACTGTTAAAAGAAAAGAATGGATTTTCTGACATCACCGACAGGAAATACTTTGCCGCAAAGGCTTTTCACGTTTCCTCGCATTACGATACAGCCATTTTCAATTATTTCAATAAAAACATGGAAGATGTTTTCAAGCAGAGTTTGGTGAATCCTGTTTATCTGAGATATGGGGAAAATCCTCACCAAAAAGGTATGTACTTCGGTGATTTGAACAATATTTTTGAGCAGGTGCATGGTAAAGCCATTTCATATAATAATGTGGGTGACCTTGATGCAGCCATTGGCCTGGTTGATGATTTTGATGAAACTACATTTGCGATTTTAAAACATAACAATGCCTGTGGTGTTGCCTGCCGTCCGAAGCTTGCTGATGCCTGGAAAGCAGCGCTTGCAGGTGATCCAGTTTCTGCCTTTGGCGGAGTTCTGATAACAAACGCTGATGTTGATAAAGAAACTGCAACTGAAATTGACAAGTTGTTTTTTGAGATCATTCTTGCCCCCGGATATCAGCCGGAGGCACTGGAAATATTAAAATCAAAGAAAAACAGGATTATCTTGTTGCGAAAACCGTTTCACCACCCTCCCCGTCAGTTCAGGTCGGCTCTGAATGGAGTTATAGTGCAGGACAGGGATATGAAAACCGAGACGGAAAATGACCTTAAAATTGTGACAAAAATATCTCCTTCGGAAAAAGAGATTAACGAATTACTTTTTGCGAATAAGATCGTAAAACATACCCGGTCGAATGCAATCGTTATAACAAAAGATAAACAATTATGCGGGAGTGGTGCGGGTCAGACATCGCGCGTGGATGCACTGAAGCAGGCGATTATAAAAGCTAAGGAATTTGGCTTTGATATGAATGGCGCTGTACTGGCATCTGACGCATTTTTTCCTTTTTCCGATTCTGTAGAACTGGCGCACAATGCGGGAATCAGTGCTATTATCCAGCCGGGTGGCTCTGTTCGTGATCAGGAATCAGTTGATTATTGTAATACACATAAAATGAGCATGGTATTTACAGGATACCGGCATTTTAAACATTAGTTTTATTAGTATCAATTAATTTAGTTTGTACTTTTGAAGGTTTCAATTTTTTAATAATAAAATCGTCATAATTCAATATAATCATGGGTCTGTTTTCATTTTTAACTAAAGAAATTGCGATTGATTTAGGAACTGCCAACACGATAATTATATATAATGATAAGGTTGTTGTTGATGAGCCATCTATTGTTGCCATTGAGCGGCAAACCGGAAAGATCATTGCCGTGGGTAAGAAGGCAATGATGATGCATGGCAAAACACATGAAAATATCAAGACCATCAGGCCCCTGAGAGATGGCGTTATTGCCGATTTTCAGTCGGCTGAATACATGATCAGGGAACTCATAAAAATGATCTGGACCAAAAAACCGCTTTTTCCGCCTGCCCTGAAAATGGTAATTTGCATTCCTTCGGGTATTACCGAGGTGGAGGAACGTGCAGTAAAGGATTCGGCAGAGCAGGCAGGAGCAAAGGATGTAAAGCTGATTCATGAACCCATGGCCGCTGCAATAGGGATCGGAATAGATGTTATGGAGCCGACAGGAAATATGATCATTGATGTGGGAGGCGGAACAAGCGAAATTGCCGTTATTGCCCTCGGAGGAATTGTCAATAATAAATCCATCAGGATTGCCGGTGACGATTTTAATATGGATATCGAAGAATATATGCGTAAGCAGCACAATATCAATATTGGCGAACGTACGGCGGAAAGAATAAAAATTGAAGTTGGCGCGGCTTTAACCGAAATTGATAATCCCCCTGATGATTATGCGGTTCATGGCAGGGACATGCTCACCGGGATACCGAAAGAAATCATGGTTAATTATGCAGAAATTGCTCATTGTCTTGACAAATCCATTTCAAAGATTGAAGCAGCCGTTTTGAATGCTCTCGAAATGACACCCCCGGAACTTTCGGCAGATATTTTCAGGACAGGAATTTACCTTGCCGGCGGTGGCTCAATGCTAAGAGGATTTGATAAACGCATCCATTTAAAAACCAAACTGCCTGTTCATATTGCAGAGGATCCTTTGAGGGCTGTTGCAAGAGGTACGGGTATTGCACTGAAAAACTTTGATAAGTTTAATTTCCTGATCAAGTAAGCCCGAAACTGTGGTGATTATGAATTAATTTCACAATAACAAACGGATGTGCGGAATTTATTTACATACATACTAAAACAATACTTTTTTTTCCTTTTTCTGTTATTAGAGATTGTCTCTTTTTCCTTTGTTTTACAAAACAACTACCAACAGGCTACTTTTTTAAACTCCACCGGGAAAGTAGTCGGAACTGTCCTAAGCACATTCAATAATATTTCAGGTTACTTTTCACTCAAAAAAGCCAATGAATCACTGATCAGGGAGAATGCCAGATTAAGAAATAAAATGGCCGATAAATTTTTACTCACCGACACTCTGGTTTATTACAATGTAGATTCAATGTTCAGATACATCGGTGCCAAGGTTATAAGCAATACAATAAGCCACCAGAAAAATTACCTTGTGCTGAACAAAGGCAGTCTTCATGGTATAAAAAAAGATATGGGCGTTATTACATCGAATGGGATTGTAGGTACTGTTGTAGATGTTTCCCGAAGTTTTTCAAGAGTGATGTCGGTTTTGCATGTAAATAATAAAATAAATGCGAGGATCAAAAAGAACAACCATTTGGGAACGCTTGAATGGAAAGGAAATAACTACCGGTATGGTTATCTCACCGATATTCCAATGCATGTTGATTTAGATCCCGGAGACACAATTGTCACTAGTGGTAACTCTTATATTTTCCCCGTAGGTCTTATGATTGGAACCGTTGAAGAATATTATAAGCAACCCAACGAGAAATTCAATAACGCCCTTATTTCTTATTCAGTTGATTATAACAATGTTTATTTTGTGTATATTATTGTCAATCTGAAAAAAAGCGAATTATTGAATTTAGAAAGAACGCAATTAAATGACAGGTAGGGTAATCATAAATATTTTCAGGTTTTGCATACTTGTATTCCTGCAGGTACTGATACTGGACAATATCAATTTCAGAGGATTTGTAAATCCGTACCTGTATGTTTATTTTATACTCCTTCTTCCGTTTGAAGTATCGGGCTGGTTGTTATTATTTTCATCATTTGCAATCGGATTCTGCATAGATATTTTTAACGGGACCCTCGGAATGCACACGGCTTCTTCTGTACTTTTAGCTTTTTTTCGCCCGATAGTAATTAACAGCATCGCAAGCAGAAAAGAATTTGAACCTGGTATGAGGCCGTCAATCAGCGACCTGGGATTTCAGTGGTTTTTTTCTTACGCCATTATTCTGATCTTTATACATCACCTTGCATTGTTCTATATCGAGGTTTTCAGGTTCTCAGATTTTTTTGTCACCATGAGCAGGGTTATTTTCAGCACAATTTTTACTCTCTTACTTGTTATCCTTTCACAATACATTTTCTTTAATCCCTCAAAAAAATGAAATTTGATTTATGGTTTTAGGTTGCAGATCATGAATAAGGACAAGTGAAATAAGTGCAACCTTTTATTTATATGCAATGTCTTTTCACTGTTTTGTTTGCTGAAAATTAATACCCTTACAATATGGCAAAATTTTTACTGATTTTTATAACTTTCTTTTCTATTTCAGTCGCTTATTCCGGAAGTTGGCGGCCCGGTGAGCGTCAGGTAAAAATTCATATTGAAAATCATGATCAGGTACTTACGCTGAAACAATTAAATATAAATTATGAGCCTTGTGCAGCAGATACAGTAAGGGCTTATCTCGTTCAAAAGGAATTAGACCGGTTAATGGGCCTTGGTTTTCAGATCGAAACAGAAATAGAAGACCTGAATAAATACAATCTTGATCTCTGGCAATCCAAGGATGCTTATCATTCCTACCAGGAGATCATTGATCTGGCTGATAGTCTTGAAACCAATTTTCCGTCTGTATGCAAGCGTTTTTATTATGGAATGGATGCTTCAAACCAGTATGTTTTGTCTGCACTTAAGATCAGTGATAATGTCATAACTGATGAACCGGAGCCGGAAGTTTTCTTTGATGGTGGTATTCATGGTGATGAGATCGGAGGTTCCGAAAATATCATTCGCTTTGCCCGCGACCTTTGCCTGGCCTATAATGAAGATCCCGATATCACATACCTGGTCAACAATCGTGAAATATGGCTATACCTCATGGTAAATCCTTATGGAAGAGATGCAAGTCCGATTACCCGGTACAACGCCAACGGAGTTGATTTGAACCGGGACTGCGGTTATATGTGGGATGGCGATGGAAGCACTTATGGCGCTTTTCAGGAGGTCGAATCAAAGGCGCTCAGAACCTGCAATCTGGAAAACCAGTTTGTAATTTACACATCTTATCACAGCGGGACGGAATTTGTATCCTACCCCTGGAGCTACAGGCCCAATGCCTCTAATGATAATGCCCACATCAATCAGCTTGCGGGTGTTTATGTGAGTGAATCGGGTTATTCTAATCTTCCTTATGGCCAGGGTTACAGTGGTATGTACCCGATCAATGGAAGCACCAAAGATGCGTATTACGGGATCACAGGATCCGTATCATGGAGTATTGAAATTTCGTATGATAAACAACCTCCCGCCAGTCAGATCATGACATATTACAATTATAACAAACCGGCTATGATCGCCCTGATTGAATATTCAGGCTACGGATTATCAGGGACAGTGACCGATGCAAATACAGGCGATCCGGTGGCTGCCGTTGTATTTGTGAATAATTATTATCCATGTTATACCGATCCGGTTGCGGGTGATTATCACAAATATGTGCTTCCCGGAACATATACCATCACCTTTATTGCAAATGGATATGAAGCGCAGACAGTTACTAATGTCACCGTTACTGCAAATAATTCAACCATCACCGATATAGCATTAGTACCTGAAGAAGGTCAGTATGTTTACAAATTGGTTGCAGTACAAATTCCGGGGAATAATTTTTCAGATGAAGGTTTTACGCCCGGCGTTATTGGCCCGCCCGACGAAATCAATTACTCAATCGGGAAGAGCGGTTGGTGTGTACTGGATATGCAAAATCCGGTTTTTGATGGTCCTGGATCTGACCTAATTGTTTATGAAGGAGATGCCACACTTGAAGGATTTACATGCTATGCGGGATCAACGATAGATGGACCCTGGATCAGCCTTGGAACCGGATCCGGAACAACTCAGTTCGATATAGCAACGAGCGGATTACCCGAAGCACAATACATAAAAATACTCGATGATGGAGATGGTACTGCCGGTTCAGCCAATGCCGGTTTCGACCTCGATGCTGTGAAAGCTCTCGAACCGGTTTCAGGAATTTACCTTGCGCTATATGATTTTGAGATTGACGACAGCAACGGCAACAACAACGGCCAGATAGATCCGGGCGAGACTGTTGATATCATAGTTACATTAAAAAATAATGGTGACGTAACCGCTACCAATGTTGTTGGTGAAATCAATTCAACCTCTCCTTTTATAACTTTGATAACTGCAACCACAACCTTCGGTGATCTCGGACAAAATCAAACAGGCCAAGGAACTTTCACCTTAACAGCCAATGCAGGCACACCCGCAGGTGAAGCTGTGGAAATTAACCTTGATGTAAGCGCCAATAACGGAACATATACCAACGCATTCGCAATGAATTTCGTTATCGGGCTTATAGTTGAGGATTGGGAAACGGGTGATTTCAGCCAGTATGAGTGGGAAACCGGAGGAAACAGCAATTGGACCATTACTTCCACCAATCCTTATGAAGGAACTTATTGCGCACAATCCGGTAATATTAATGATGATCAAACCTCTTTTCTTAGCATATCCTATAATGTTCTTGCCTCCGGTGTAATCTCTTTTTATAAAAAGGTCTCATCCGAAGGCGATTATGATTATCTGTCTTTTTATATTGATGATGTTTTGCAGGAACAGTGGTCTGGAGAAAATGCCTGGAGTCCGGTTCAGTTTAATGTAACTTCGGGCCAGCATACCTTTAAATGGGAATTTGCCAAGGATTATTCGGTTTCGAGCGGATCAGACTGCGGGTGGATTGATTATATCGTGCTTCCTTCAGGGGCTTCGCAAACTTTAACTGCTCTGTTCACCGGCGTTCCAACCGATTTGTGCGAAGGGGAAACAGTTGATTTTACCGATTATTCCATCGGTGATGTAATTTCATGGGACTGGAGCTTTCCGGGTGGTGATCCTTCAACATCAGCATTTCAAAACCCGACCGTGGCATATTTTAATGCAGGAATTTTCGATGTTTCGCTCACAGTTTCTGACGGAACCAATACTCAAACGCTTACCCTGGAAGATTATATACATGTCAATGAACAACCTGCTGTTCCTGAACAACCCGATGGCGAAGAATTTCCAATGTCATTTCCGGGTATGTTATGGGACTATTCTACCGCAATTGTCGCTGGCGCCACTTCCTATGAATGGATCGCCGAACCTGCTGATGCAATCGAAACACTGACAAACAATGGCAACACCTGTACCATTGATTTTACCGATTATTTTATGGGCCCGGTATCACTTAAAGTAAAAGCATTGAACGAATGCGGGGAAACCGTATTTTCAGAAGCATTTGACCTTAATGTTTTTTGGGAAGGCATCAATGAAATTGACCATAATGGTTTGATCATTTATCCCAACCCATCATCAGGTCACATATCTGTCAATTTTGGCCAACCAATGAATGATCAAATTGATATTCGTGTATTGAATAATATTGGAAAAGAAATACTTAAAAAGAATAATATCAAATCCGAAAATAACTTTACCTTTGAGATTGACCTTGGGAAATCTCAGACAGGGGTCTATTTTATTGAAATTTGCAGCGATGGGTTAAATGTAACAAATAAATTAATATTTAAGTAATACTTTAATTCAGTTTTTGGAGATTGGAAAGTCCTGAAAACTGAATATAAGGAACCGAAATGTTGAAAATAATAATCAATAACATAAAATTATGAAACTACTCAGACAAAATTTAAGAACATTAGTTTTACTTGTTCTTATTGCTATTACAGGAAGTACTAATGCGGATGAATTCAAATATTCCGACAGTTGGGGAAACCAGGGTTTTAACCTGAAGAGTCAAAAGACGACGGGAGTTGAAATTATTTATTCAATTCAGTCATTTGCGATTGCCAAAGAAGTTATAAACGGGAAATCAATGGATGCAATCCGGTTACCCGGGAATTTATTGCCAAACAATGAAGGCGCACCGGATATACCAGGATCTGGCCGTTATATTGCCGTACCTCAGGGTGCAAGCGCCAGCCTTCAGCTTGTCTATTTAAGGACGGAGACTTTTACGAATATTGATTTGGCACCGGCTTTCAGGATTCCCTGGGATACAGAAAACGGACCTTTACAATACAATGAGGATCCGGCGATTTATTCAAAGAATGAATTTTATCCTGCCCAGCCGGTAATACTTTCTGAAGTGACTCAAATCCGCGGAGTGGATGTCGTGATGCTCGGAATTACTCCCTATCAGTATAATCCTGTAACCAAAGAACTGATAGTTTTTCGCGATATCGAAGTAAAGATTGATTTCGAAGGCGGCAATGGATATTTTGGCGAGGATCGTCTCAGGAGCCGCTGGTGGGACCCGATGCTCTCAGATATCCTGTTGAATTATGAATCGCTCCCCAAAATGAATTATAGCAAGTCCCACCAGGCTACAGATGAAACAGGTTGTGATTATCTCATCATCACACCCACCGGCGCTGAATTTCTTCAGTGGGCGGATACCATTAAAAAATTCAGGACTTTACAGGGTATATTTACTGATATTGTTACCGTTGGTGATATTGGCGGTAACAATGCATCAACAATTGAAAATTACATTAATACGGCTTATAATACCTGGGATATTGTACCCACCGCCTGCCTGATACTGGCCGATTACGGAACTAATCCTGCTACCAGCATCACATCACCGATATGGGACAGTTACTGTGTATCGGATAATATTTATTCTGATGTGAATAACGACGATATGCCGGATATCATTTTCGCAAGGATGACGGCTCAAAATGCTGCTCAGCTTCAGGTTATGGTGACAAAGTTTATTAATTACGAAAAAAATCCACCCACGGATCCTGATTTCTACGATCATCCGATAACTGCACTCGGCTTCCAGACTGAACGCTGGTTTCAGATTTGTTCTGAAGCAGTGGCCGGTTTCTGGGAAGAAGCTCAGGGTAAATCGCCTGTCAGAATAAATGCTGTTTATGCAGGCAATCCTCAATCCGATCCCTGGTCCACGGCAACCAATACAAGCACTGTTGTTAATGTTTTTGGCCCGAACGGATTGGGTTACATTCCTGCAACACCCGGACAGGTAAACTGTACATGGAACGGAACTGCTGCAAATGTAGTTACGGCATTAAATAACGGCGCATTCATGCTTCAGCATCGCGACCATGGCTTCGAACAGGGATGGGGCGAACCGGCCTTTTCAAGCAGCAATATCAGCAGCCTTACAAACACTGATCTTACATTTGTATGGTCAATCAATTGCCTTACCGGTAAATACAATTACAGCAGTGAAGTTTTTTCTGAAAAATTCCACAGATATACTTATGGTGGTCAGAATGCCGGCGCTTTAGGGCTTAATGCAGCTTCAGAAGTATCTTATTCCTTTGTAAATGACGCCTATGCGTGGGGCGCATTTGATAATATGTGGCCCGATTTCCTTCCAACTTATGGTTCAACACCCGAACCGCGGGGAGTACTTCCTGCTTTTGCAAGTGCAGCAGGAAAATATTTTCTTCAGGCATCGTCCTGGCCGTATAATACAAGCAATAAAGAAGTTACCTATAATCTGTTTCACCATCATGGAGATGCATTTTCGACTGTATTTTCTGAAGTTCCTCAAACTCTTACGGTAGTTCATAACCCGATCATCTACGCAGGTGTGACAAGTTTTGATATAACCGCCAATGCTGATGCATTTATCGCTCTTACGGTGAATGGTGAGATCATTGGAACCGCAGAAGCTACAGGTGGCCCTATCTCCATCACGATTCCTCCTCAGCAACCACCGGATCAGATTTTAATCACCATTACATTACAGAATTATTACCGCTACGAATCCTGGGTTGAGGTTATCCCGCCCGAAGGTCCCTATATTGTGCAGAATGGTGTAGAAATAAATGATGATGCGGGAAACGGAAACGGCATCATGGAAACAGACGAATCCATACTCGCTTCAATTACAGTTGAAAACGTCGGAATAGAAGATGCGCTTAATGTAGTCGTAACCATCGCAACAGCCGATGAATATGTTACTGTAACTGACAATACCGAAAATTATGGAACGGTTACAGCCGGTTCTATTGCAGTAATACCTGATGGCTTTGGCTGGGATGTCGCCGATGATATTCCTGACCTGCACCTTGTTATTTTTGAAATGAATGCCACTGATGGTGTGGATACCTGGACAACCTATTTCTCGGTTCAGGGACACGGCCCGCTTCTTGAAGTCGGTGCACTGATCATTGACGACTCCCAGGGAAATGATAACGGCCGTCTGGATCCGGGTGAAACTGCCGATCTTCTTATACCCACATATAACAACGGTTCATACCATGCCATAGGAGCTATAGGAAATTTAAATTCATCTAGTGGATTTCTAACCCTGAATAATACGACTTATGACTTTAATGTAATTGGCGCAGGACTTATGGAGGAGGCCGTATTTAATGTTACGGTCGCCCCCAATGCACCCATCGGAACAGCGGTTAGTTTAATGTACGAAGTTATTTCGGGAGGTTATGAGCTTCAGGAAAATTTTGCCACAACTATAGGCCTGATCGTTGAGGACTGGGAGACAGGAGATATGTCTCAGTATGACTGGCAAACCGGCGGAGACGGAAACTGGGCAGTTTCAAATCAGAATCCCTATGAAGGAACGTATTGCATTAAATCCGGTAATATTGATGATGGAGAAAACTCGTGGCTTTCGCTTGAATATGATATTTTCAGCAACGATAGTATTTCTTTCTGGTTTAAAGTATCTTCCGAAAGTTCGTATGACTACCTGAGGTTTTACATTGATAATGTTGAACTTTCTTCATGGTCAGGTGAAGTCGGATGGGACAGGATGGCTTATGCTGTAACAGCCGGAACCCATATTTTTAAATGGCAGTATGATAAAGATTACAGTGTTTCGAGCGGTACCGATTGTGCATTGCTGGATTTTATTATTTTGCCTGCACCACCAATGACAACTGCTTATGCCGGTATAGATGGTACAATCTGCGAAGGGGATAATTATCCTTGCGAAGGTTCAGCAACACTATATAATGCCATTCACTGGACTACTTCAGGAACAGGAACATTCGATGATAGTCAGAGCCTGACACCTGTTTATACTCCCGGAGTTCTGGATATAGAAAACGGATCAGTGGTACTGACTCTCACAGCTTATGGCCCAGATTACAACGTTACTGATAATATGACTTTAACAATCAACGGATCACCATCTGCTCTTGCAGGTGAGGATGATGTAGTATGCGCTGTTGGTTCCTATGAATTGATTAATGCAACGGCTGAGAATTATGTGTCGGTAGAATGGACTACTGCGGGTGATGGTGTTTTTAGTGACAATTATATTATTAATCCGGTTTATACACCGGGTACAGGCGATCTGGAAGCCGGATTGGTTACACTGTCATTTACTGTTAATGGAAATGATCCATGCGGTTCGGCCAGCGATGAAATTGTGCTCACATTTGCAGATGCTGCAGCCGCCTTTGCAGGAGATAATTCTGAAACATGTAGTAATGTTCCTTTTCCGTTAACTTCTGCAAGTGCTGAAAATTATTCATCTTTGGAATGGACAACAACCGGAGACGGGACTTTTAATGATAATCTGACGCTCAATCCGGTTTATACTCCCGGAACAAATGATGCCACCACAGGCAATGTTGCACTGACACTTACTGCTTTTGGAAATGCCAATTGCCCCGAAGTTACATCGGAAATAATATTGACTGTCAATGCGGTTGCAACGGCATTTGCCGGTGAGGATTCCGGGATATATTCAGATGAAACCTATACAGTTTCTGATGCAACAGCTTTAAATTACTCTTCATTACTTTGGACAACCTCCGGTGATGGTACTTTTGATGATGCAGGAATTCTTAATCCAACTTATACACCCGGACCCAATGACATTACCGCGGAACAGGTTACTCTTACTCTTACCGCCGCAAATGAAGATTGCGGCGATGTGACGGATAATATGGTTCTTACTGTAAATACCAGTGGCTTCAATGAAAATCAGGCTCGATTGGATTTTGCAATTTATCCTAATCCGAACAAGGGTAGTTTTAATATTGAAATAAACAGTGTGATCAATGAAATGATTAGTTTCAGTATCGTAAATTCCCATGGTAAATTAGTTTACAGCGATGAAAATATTAAGATCGCCAACTCGTATTCTGAAACTTTTAATCTGGATATCGAACCCGGCATCTATTTCATCAGGATCGAAAGCATGGAAACTTCTGTAACTAAAAAACTTGTTATAAATTAAAGGATAATGGAAGTTTTTTAGCAAATTTCAGAAGCGTATGATTTACTCGTTAAAAAAACCCCGTATAAATTCCACGGGGTTTTTTTTATAAAAATAAATTACAGTCCGATTATTTTATTATTATATTTGCATACTGATCGAATAAAGTACAATTTTAATAATCAACAATTATGAAACACATTTTACTTTCTTTCCTCACAGTTGTAATTGCAGGCGCAATTATCGCCCAGCAAGTTCCCCGTGACAAGGTTGTCGTTGAAGAGGCAACCGGCACGTGGTGAAGTTTCTGTCCAAGCGCAGCACTAGGAGTTGCCGCTTTGGTATCCAATGGAGATCCTGTGGCTCCGATAGCCAATCACAATGGAGATCCTTATGCAAATACGTATTCCAATGCCCGTAATTCTTATTATGGAATTACCGGATTTCCAACTGTCAAATTCGACGGTATTTTACAGCAGGTAGGTGCAAGCGGCAATATGTACCCGACGTACAAAGCCAAGGTAGTTCAGCGAATGGCTGTTCTTTCTAATTTTACAATTACCATGCTGGGTTATAATAATGGTTTGAATTATACGGTTCTGGTCACTGTTGAAATGGTGGAGCCTTATGCAGGAACCAATCTGGTAATGCAGTTTACTGTAACAGAATCCCATATTCCTGAAAACTGGGGCGGACTCACCGAAGTGAACCATGTAAACCGGTTGATGGTGCCGAACCAGAACGGTACACCCCTTGATTTTTCAAGCCAGACAACCCAATCAATCCAGTTGAACTTTAATATCAATGCAGGATGGGTTGTTGACAATATGGAATTTGTTGCTTTTGTGCAGAACAATACCGGTAAAGAAGTTTTACAGGGAATGGTAGTTGCCGTCAATGACTTGCTGCCGATGGTTTACAACAACGCCGGTTGCACGGCTTTGCACATGGTTCCCCTTACGAATTGCTCCGGGGAAGTTGCCCCGCAGATAAATGTATGTAATGAGGGCGCTGAAAATCTGACTACCGTTGATATTAATTACTCGGTGAACAACGAGCCTGTAAGTACCTTTCCGTGGAGCGGCGATTTATCTTATGGAGAAAGCGTTCTCGTTGATCTGCCGGCTATTTCGTTCAATCTGCTTGATGAAAATGATCTGCTGATCTACACATCTAATCCAAATGGAAATCCCGACGAGGATACATCAAACGACACCCTTGCTTCGACATTTGTTTCAGCAATGGAAGTAGTTCCGAGTATTTATTCTTTTATAAAACTCGATGATAATCCTGAAGAAACCACCTGGGAATGCAGGAACTCTGTAGGCTTTGTGTTGTATTCAGGCGGGCCTTATTCTGTTGCGCAGGAATTTGTTAAAGATACATTTTACCTGATTGATGATGATTGTTACACATTTACCATTTATGATTCCGGTGGCGATGGACTTGTTGGAGGAACGTCGGGCTATACTCTACGGCAAAGTGATTTCAGCCTGATTTACCAGAACAATGATTTTGAAAATACGGAAGAACTGGTACAATTCGAAATAGACCAGGTTTCGGTATCAGAGACTAATCGTCCTGCCGATCTTACAGTGTATCCCAATCCTTTTGCTGATCAGCTTTGGGTGACATTCAACAGTACATCTGCAGAATCCGTTGAATTAACAATTTATAATTCAACAGGTAAGAACGTTTATTATTCAAATTACGGGAAAATGGAGGCAGGTTATCATAGTTTGATGATAGATGCTCAGACGTTTGCAACGGGAATTTATCTTCTTAATCTTAAAGCCGGAGATAAAATTATTACAAAGAAGATTTCTTCGTATTAATTAAGATTTGAACTCATATTCAAAGCGGCAACCTTAAGGCAGCCGCTTTTTTTATAATCAGTAAGTAATACCGCCGGTATTCTGGTTTAAGAAAATTTAATTGAATAGTAATGCGGCATATATTTGCAAATGTTATTAAATATTAATGTATCCACTCTACTAACCCCGTCTTGTAATCTCAACATAGCCGGGCTACTTTTGTCCCATGCGAAAAAATCAGAAGTTTACGAAAGAACAGATGTATGCCTGGATAGAATCATGGCAACA
>Ga0172369_10003771_pt1 | contig 19696 bp, 17 predicted proteins | sample LakKiv25m_FD_114539 | JGI IMG/M metagenome (GOLD analysis project Ga0172369, IMG submission 114539) | Freshwater microbial communities from Kabuno Bay, South-Kivu, Congo - kab_022012_11.25m | ecosystem: Environmental > Aquatic > Freshwater > Lake | place: Democratic Republic of the Congo...
CTTACAGGAAACTTACGCCCTATCGCGTCCATAAAAACCGTATCATTGTCATGGCTGACCAGATAGTCAGACTGGGCATCTATCCTGACGCTAAGGTTGTAAACCCTCTCTTTTATATCGAGAAATTTATTCAAAGGCGACTCCCTCATCATAAGCTCCGCCCCGAAAAAAACGATAATGACCGCAAGGCATGGATAAAACAATCTAAAGAATTTATTTTTTATATCGCCGTTATGCATCAGGCTTATTAAAGGAATTACTGACAGCGCGGCAATGAATATTATAGATACGTTTATGTCCCTGAACAGCAATCTGAACCAGAAAAAATTAAGGAACTGGGCAAGGGCTGTTAAAAAGGACGCATGAAATCCGGTAAAAAATAGAGGCACTGCAAAAACGAGCAAGCTGAACAAGGAAATTAAAAACCTGTTTTCAGCAGGCGCCATAGAGGCGTAGATATAACAAAAGATAAACATAACCGCATATAAAACAAGCGGTATCCTGTTCTTCATTCCGTACAAGCCTTTCTTTTAAAAATACAAAGCCCTGTATACGCCAACTTGGCTCCCAGGATAATGAAAACAGCGCAGAATCCGGGTTCCAGAGACAGAGAACATAAAATATTAACCGTAAGCAGAAACAACGCCTGCGGAATTATAAATTCCAGCCATAATGTTTCCGACCTGAATAACTCCGACATATACGCCAGGCACATATCAAAAGCGCATCCCAGCATTACCAGCGCAAAAAGCATTATAATAAAGAAAATCCTTTGATGCGGCAGAAACCAGTCTTCGGCATCAAAAAAATTAACGCTTTTATTGAAATCTTCCCTCGCCGTATCTTTTAGCGTATTCAAATCCGTTATTATCAGGTTATCCATCTGAAATTGCGAACCCGGAAATTTAATGAGATTGAACAGGCCCATTCGGGTATCATTTCCTGTCAGCGCCCTGCTGACCAGCTGATGGTTGATATAAAACGAGATATCGCCCTTACCTGATACAATCTCAAAACGCATCTTATGGATAAACGGTATAAAAAACTCTTTTTTTAACGCCTCATCCGTTACATTGATAATTTTCCCGTCATCGCTTTTAAATATAAATTTTGCCGCGCAGGCGTTCCGGCTGGATAGATCCAGCTTATATTCCAGCGAATATACCCCATTTGCAGAACGAAGCGCCTCTATCTCAAAAGAAATAATCTTACCATCCAGCTGATATATCTTTTTAAAAAATCTTTCGGGATAGACATCGAAAGAAACCTTATACTGCGGGGAAAATGTTTTTTGCAGCCTGGCTGTATATCCATAATACAAAAACAGCAATTTGTTCTTAAAGATATAGGAAGGCCTTTCACGATAAGACTCGGGTAGAGCCTTGATTTCCAGACTGCCTCCCGTATACTGATGCGTCTGTTTATACCTGCCTGCCAGGAAAAAATAATATTTAGTAGCGTCTATAAACGAGGCGTCGAATAAGATAAACATAAACGCGGCGCTTATAGCCAGTATTGCAAAACTAAACGCGTAAATATACTTGATATCCTCAAAACGCTTTTTCATTCCGCATCATCCTGATATTTCAAAGCGCCAAACTCGCAAGATCCCATATCTACTGTAGATTTTCCGTCGCCATTGCCATCCGATATGCGCTCATTGCCGTTAAAATCTACGATAATACCTGCAGAAAGGGCGTATTCATTGTTCCCAGAGTCTATGCAGGGAGAATCGCCTGCCAGAGACGCCCCGTCGATATCTTTAATCTTAGGGTCTGCTGAAATATTATCTGAAAAATAGTTCAATGATATGCCGCCTGTCATCAAGAAAACTCCGTTTTCCCCGTATTGCACCGCTGATGAGGCTATAACCGCTTTAGTCCCGGACAAATTAAGCGCAACCTGGGTTCCGAGAGGCGCCCTGTTTTCCCAGAGAATACTGTTAGATAAAACTACTGGGCCCTCCAGGGCAATGCTGTTTGATCCAAAAACGCCCCCTCCGTATTCTCCCGCGGCATTACGTATAACAGTGTTATTAATGATGCAAGGGGAAGAACTTGCTCTCCAATATATCCCGCCTCCAAGCCGCTTAGCGATATTTTTTATTATTATATTATTCGCAATAACAGGCGAGGAATCAGAGCACCGGATGCCGCCGCCTTTCACAGCCTCATTGTCTCTAATCAGGTTCGAGATTATCACGGGCTTTTTATCAGAACAGTCTATGCATAAAATCCCGCCGCCATTTTCCGCTTTGTTATTCTTAATGATATTATTTTTAATAAGAGGCCCTGAATTATGACAAAGGATCCCGCCTCCTCCCCTAACCGCGCCTTGTTCCGCCAGGCCATTCTGGATGGTAAATCCTTCAAGGACTGATTTATTGCTTTCTCCTGAATTAAAAATAACCACGGGGCCGTTTTTATTGCCGTCTATGATAGTCATATCCGGCCCGGCCTGGCTCTTCAAGGTAATCATCTTACCTCTAAAATTAATGGCCTCTGTGTATTTCCCCGGGCTGACAAGCAGAAGATCTCCGTCCTTTGCCTCATCAATGCCTCTTTGTATTGAAGGGAAATCCTTTGGAATATAAATTATATTTTCAGGCTCTTCGCAGTAAACAGCGCTCGTGCTATAATACGAAATAACAGAAAATAAAACGAGCGCAATCAATAAAGATGACCCGCAAACCTTCTTTATCACACCTTCCATATACCTCTCCCTGCCGAAAGCCATTTCAGGATATAGCGGAAGATACAAGGCCCTTTCTTCCGCTCTCGAGGCATTGGGGCAGTGCTTCTTGAATTCCTTAAACGCCTCAAGCCTTGAACAATCTCTCATGTAACCCGCTGAAACATCTATGCCTTTTTTCAGCAATATTTTTCTTACGTTCTTTTTGTCTTTGACTAAGACAGGGCAGGTGGAAAAGATGTTTTTCGCATTAACTTCCGGCAAAGGAACCTGAATATTTTCAGAGCCTCGGAGCTTATCGTACAGCCCGGACCCTATCCGCATCCTTATCCCGTTTTTTCTATCCAGATCGCTTAACTGCGCCAGTCCTAATTCCGCCTGAACGTTATTCAACCGGCCGGTGAGCGGAGGATCCCCTATCGCAGAAGATTTTTCATTAAAAATACAGCCTATGATATCGATGCCAAAAAACGAAAACATCCTCATGATGCAATATACTCCGGGAAACAGGATTGCTGAAGTGGCAAGCTTCATGATATACCCCTCAAGCAGTTTAAAAAAGCAGGTAACCGCGCCCGGGGAACGCATGCTCTTAACAGAGCCCTGTATATTTTCAGCCAATTCCTTATCATTCGTCGCTATCATTCCTCCGCCAAGAGTAGTAAAATTCTTTGTAACGCCGAATGTAAAATAAGCCGCTTTTCCAAAAGAGCCCGTTTTTTTATTTTTATACTCCGCCCCTAAAGACTGCGCGCAATCTTCTATAACCGCGATATTATATTTACCGGCGATATCCAGTATCTTATCCATAGCGCAGGCAAACCCGCAAAGATGCGTAGGAATAATTACCCGGGTTCTGCCGGTAATGCTCTTTTTTATATCTTCTACGTCCATCTCAAAATTAACGGGGCTTATATCCACGAACACGGGCTTCAGCCCTAATTTGACGATAACCGCAGGAACGGCAAAATAAGTAAAAGCCGGGAGGATGACCTCATCGCCATCTTTGAGATTTAAATTCTTTAAAACATAATAAAGCCCCCATCTTCCGGAAGGCGCGCTGACAGCATACTTAACTCCGAGATACCTGGCAAAATTGTCCTCAAATACGCTTATTTCATCGCCCCCCGCGAACGCCTTCCCGGACAATACCCCTGCCAGCATTATGTTTAATTCTCTATAGCTTACCGATGGCTTAAAGCTTGGAATAATCATTTCAGTTTAATCTTTTTCAATCTTGGTATGAACATCGGGGTTGTTTTTCTATATTCAAGATATTCTTCCCCGAACTTTTCAACGCATCCTTTTTCCTGGATAAATCTATTATAAAAAGCCGACCATATAAATAACGCCGGAATAATAAAAAATGTAAAAAACACGGCTTTAAAAAGGCATCCCAACCCTATCACTCCCAAAAGCTTGCCTATTACGGACGGGTGCCTTACCAGGGCATACGGGCCCGATGTAACCAGCTTCTTCGTCCCCCCCAGCTGAGGGCACGGCCCCCCTTCTCCGACAACAACAAGATAGGTATACGAACGCCATATAATAATTCCGCCCAAAGAAAAAAGTGCGGCGGACAGTATCGCGTTGTACGGCGCGTCAATAAAAAACCGGAGCTCGAAAACCCTGTCCAGCTTAATAGAAAAAAATAAGATAACCAGGACCATTGGAACGCATAAAAATATAAAAACCGCCATATCCAGATAAAATTCTTTTTTAAATAACGTCTGCAGCATATCCTTGACGGTCATTTTTCGGTCTTGCATCTTACAGCCTCCCCCTTGCTCCGGAAAATAGCTCCAATTTTAACAAAGATAACCCTCCGGTCAAAAGCCTCTTTGTTTCCGTAAAGCTATGAACGCCAAAAAAAGCGTTAAGCATGATCCTGGGCCTGTAATAAAATTTCCTGTGTGCCGCTTTTAAAAAATCCAGAAGTTCTTCTCTTGAAAAATGCTCTTCCCAGCACGTAGGAAGATCCGTTCCGGCTGCAGGATTTTCTATGAAATTTTTCCATCGCGCGGAATCGAATACACCTCTCGCAACGCCCTCTTTATAAAACGCCGTATCCGGGTAAGGAGAAAGCAGGGAAAAAACCGCAAAATCAGCCGGCAGGCTCACGGCAAAATCAATAGTCTCGGATATATCCACCCTGCGCTTTTCATGTGGACAGCCAATCATAAAATACGCCACTGTCCTGATGCCGGCTTTCTTGGTTTCAGACAAAGCGCTTCTCGCTGCATCCAGCGTTATTTTTTTCTTGATGGAATCCATGCCTCTATCAGCCCCTGTCTCGACTCCGTAATGGATCCTGACACAGCCGGCTTCTCTGGCAACCTTCAGCATTTCCCTGCTTACGTTATCACAGCGGGCCTTGCACCCCCATTTCAACCTCACTTTTCTTCTCAAGATCTCTTCCGACAGTTTAACAACCCTTTCCACGCTGATATTGAACGTGTCATCAAGAAAGAAGACCTCCTTAAAACCCGATTCCGCGCACAGCGCCATCTCATCCACAACGTTTTCTATTGACCTTTGGCGATACCTCTTGTTAGTGTCGCAAAACTTGCAATTATGCGGGCACCCTCTGCTTGAAATCATCGTTGCCATTAAATGGCCATGCGAAGCAGGGGTGTAATAATGTTTCACTCCGTATATATTCCTGGACGGGAAAGGAAGGCTGTCAAGATCATCGATAAATACCGGAGCGCCGTTAGTTATCACTTTGCCGCTTTTATCCTTATAGATAATCCCGGAAATACCTTCAAAACCGCTCTTAGAGTCCAGCGCTTTCAGCAAGTTCTTAAAAACCTCTTCTCCGTCTCCCAGTACAATGAAATCCACGCATCCGGAATCCATTAAATGCGCCGACTCTTCATGGAACGAATAGGTATGCGGCCCTCCAAGGACTATATGAATCAGCGGATTTACTTTTTTTATCGCTTTAGCGGTTTCAATAACATCCAGCAGACTGTGAGTAAAAGTCGATATCCCCGCAACCTGCGGAGAAGTTTCCCTGATAAAAGAAACGACCTTGTTGTAATCAGCTTTATGTATCAGGCTGTCGTAAATAATTACTTCATGGGCGGTATGTTTTTCAACGTACATCTTGAGCTGCATAATACCCAAAGGCGGAAAAAGAAAGATCCCGTCGTTAAAAAAATTCGGAATCCCTACCCATATCCTGTTTATCTCAGGCGGCCTGATTAATACTATTTTCATAAATATTCAGCATTTGCCATATATAAATTTAAAAAACTTCGACAGCTTGTTTTTCTTACAAGGGTAAATCCTGGAAATGGAAGAGCCCAGCTTAAGATAATCTATAAAATCCGCTGCCAGTTTCTCCTTTTTTAAGCGGAAAGCTACCGCGTCTTCCGTAGAAAGGCTGAAATATCCGATAAAAGGCAATTTTCTTATATTGGATGTGAAAAGAAAAGCTACGGGAGCCCACAAACAAAAAGGCTGAGTAAAAAGCTGGGTGGTAATGCCTATCTTTCCCAGCAAATTTACACCGGTCTTTATGCCTGAAGCTTCCAATTTCCCGGTCAGGTCTTTTCTCGACATCAGATTTTTATAGGGGCGGATGTACTGTATGCCGTATTTGGAGAAAAAATCCACTGCTTTGTCCAGATATTTTTCCTGCTGCAGGAATATCTCTCCCTGCGTATTGGGGTTATTCCCGTCCGTAACATATTTTATCTCTCTCTCAAGACAATAAAAGACCACGGCAACTTCCATAGACAGCCTGCAGCAGAGGTCAAATAAAAGAGGCGAACGCGCCCTTGCCATGTCTTTTAATAAATCTTTTTTTAAAAAACGCAGTATATTGGCGACCGAAATTATAGAGTGCTCAAACTTATCCCTGCCAAATTTATCCCGGAGCATAGTGACATGCTTTTTTGAAGCCCCAACCCTGATACAGGCGCCGTTACAAAAGGTAAGCAGGTGCACCTTGCTGTATTCTTCGGCTAACTGCAAAGCGGCATAGGTTGTATCCAGGCCACCCGAGTACATAAGCGCGATCTCTTTTTTTTCAGTCATTTTTTTAAAGGCGGCTTAAAAATTTCCAAGCCTGTTTTTAACCGTTTCGCCAAAATACCGGGATTCATAGAAACGCAAATCTGTCTCAGTATGAATTTCGGCCTAATATAAAATTTCCGATAAGCAAGGTTTAATAAAACTTCCAGCTCGTCCCGAGGCAGCCATTCTTCCCAAAACGGAGGCTTAAAATTTTTCGTCGGATTTAACGCGAATTCTTTCCAGCAGTCTTTCCGAAACATACCCATCTTTAAGCCCTCTTCATATAATTCCGTTGCCGGATAAGGCGTTAATATATTAAAAAGCGCGAAATCAGGGTCTATCTCTTTGGAAAAATTTATTGTATTTATTACATCCTGCCTGGTTTTTTCATGAGGGCATCCTATCAGAAAATACGCTACGCTGCTAATCCCGGAGCGGCGGAGGAGTTTAAACGCCTGCTTAACATCCTCTATAGTAAATCCCTTCTTCAGTTTCCGCAAGCCGTCATCTGAAGAAGCCTCTACCCCCAGGTGGATCCTGCGGCAGCCGGCTTCTTTTAATTTTATAAGCAGGCTTTCGGTTATTTTATCTACGCGCCCCCTGAAGCTCCATTTAACCTTCAGCTTTCTTCTTTTAATCTCGTCGCATATCTTCATAACCCGGCCCATATCGGCGTTAAAGGTATCGTCTATAAAATGTATTTCTTTTATCCCGGTATTCAGGCATTCTTCTATCTCGTCCACAACGTTTTCCGGAGAGCGCGCCCTGTAAGAGTCTCCCGGGGTACTGCAAAATATGCATTGATAAAGGCAGCCCCGGCTGCTGGAGAGAGTAGTCATGGCGCTTCCCGCGCCTAAGATCGAATAATATTTTTTATAATCCGTTTTACCTCTGGCCGGAAACGGCAGGCTGTCAAGCTCCACAGCGCTCTTTCTTTTTTCCGTTTCTATGATCCTGCCTTCTTGTTTAAAAAATATGCCCGAGATTTTTTTTAAATCGCTTTTTTCTTCTATGCATTTTACAAGCTCCGCAAAGGCCTCCTCTCCCTCTCCCGGCACAGCGAAATCCGCAGAGAGCATGCTTATCGTTTCTTTCGGAAACGCGCTTACGTGCGGCCCTCCCAGGCAAACATAGATGAATTTATCTACGTTCTTGACGATATCGGAAACCATAATAACGTCTACGAGATTATGCGTATGAGCGGTAATCCCCACGATATCAGGGCGAAAATCACATATAAACCGCTCTATGCCCTCATAGCTCATCTTTTCCGCCAAGGCATCCAGGATTTCCACCCTGCAATTTACAGCCTTATCCAGATACGAGGCGATATATAAAAGCCCCAGCGGCGGAAAAACACCTTCGTTTTGTTTAACGAACAAAGGGACTTCCGTTTTTATGATATTTTCAACAGGCGGATTTATTAAAAGTACCTTCATATATTTAAAACTTTATTTTACACATCTCGCATAAGCTTGTCATGTCTTTTAACAGGAAGCTTATTTCAGCCCAGCAAGGCCGCATACAACCCGGGCAGCCTTTTACCAGGCCTTCGCGCATATCTTTCAGCGCTTTCAGCACCGGCGTATTGCCGGCATTATGGCTTAAAAGAGGTATTCCTCTGAATCTATGGCAGATAGAGAGCTCACCCTTGGGATCCAAAGAAAGATACATCCTTCCCGCGTCACACTGCCAGTTACTTCTTCCGGATTTCAGATACTGGCGGGACTTTTCCAGAAACATGGAAGAATTAAAAACGCCTTTTGCGCAGGTTTTTTTAGCTTTTATCAGATAATCGTAACTCTCGTCTATATACTTATGATCGTCTTGTTTAAAAACAAATTCCTGAATGCCACCGGCTTCAACAGGGATAAAAGATATATAATAACCTTTTTTTTGCGCGAACCCGGTCAGCTCGGGCAATTCTTTTATGTTTAACGGCGAGACCACCGCATTGATGAGCAGGAGCCTGTTTTTTTCAGGCAGGGTCTTTGAAAAAAGGTCCAGGCTTTTCATTATTTTTTCCGAAACTCCTTCACAGTTACAGATATGCGAAAACTTGCCGGGATCCAGTGTATCCAAAGACACGGAAACTTCTCTTAAGCCGGCTGAAGCGAGATCCTGTATCAAATTTTCCTCCGCCAGCGTGCCGTTTGTCAACAGCCGGACCATAAACCCTTTTCTTATCAGAAACTTTACTACCGACGGCAGATCGTTTCTCAGAAACGGCTCTCCTCCTCCTATACTGACATAGATTACGCCCAGGCGCTTCAGGATATCAAAAACCTCCTCTATCTGCCGGGTAGTAAGCTCTTCGCTCTGGGGTATGTCGCGCGCAACCTTGCACATCCGGCACTTCAGATTGCAGCGGTGCGTAATGCCAAAATGCACGTATAGCAGGCTCTTTTTAAAAACCAGTTTATTAACCAATTTAAATAAAAGAGCCGGGTTCATCTTACAGTTACCTCTTCTCTGTCTGCTTATTATCCGGGATTCTGTAAACCAAGAGCTTGTCGCTATCGTAATCCACGGGAAAGCCGCAGAAACCCGCAAGCCATTCCGTATCTTTGCCAAAAGCGTCATCGGATCCGGACAGGCCTTTATGGATTACTACATAGCGAACGTCCAGTTCGTCCAATCGTTTTATAAACCGCTCTTTAATATCCGCGCCGTCTGAAGATTCCGGCACGCTGACGCAAAGCTCTTTGTTGTCATAAGAATTCATGATATTTTTATCGGATAGCGCGGCGTAATAACAATAGCGGTTGGTTATTTCCCGATTTTCAGATACCGGCAGGTTCAGCATAGCTTTGAACTTTTCATTTTTAATTTTTCTATAAAATTCCGGGATATTCAACCGGCTGGTGCGCATCGGGAAAAGCTCCGGGAATATCATTAAATTTTCAAGAAAGTAAAACAGGATGAACAGAACCGCCGCGATAAAAGCGCCTTTTTTGGCAATCTTTCCGGCAATGTGCGTAAGCGAGTACCCCGTAAGCAATGCAAGGCAGATATTTAAAACAGGGAATATCCTGATCGGCAATATCAGCCCCTCTCCGTACACGCTGGGGGTATACTTGTATAAAAAATAATATGGCAAGGTTATCTTATGGTTCAACAAAACCAGCGGCTTGCCGCTTATCGCCAGATACGGCCCGGCGGAAATAATAAAACAAACTACCGCTGTGATAAAAAAAAATCTCGACAGGCCTTTTTTTAAAAACGCTGCGTAACATCCCAGGATAACGCCTAAAATAGAGACCCCGAAAGGAAGATTGGTGGGAAAAGGCAGTATGGACCTGAACGGATGAAATATATCAACCTGCCCGTGCATCATAAGAGGCGGAAGGTTTTTCTCGAAAGACAGGCTTTTGGGCGAAAATACGCTGGAACCTGCCATATAAAAATCAAAAAGAAAAACAAAACTCATAAATAACGCCATAATCAGAAAAACTTTTTTTGAAAATCGCGGCACCCCCCTTGTATTTATAAGATCATAGGCCAAAAGAGCGGCGGTAAACATAATCGCGTAATAAGCGTACGGCGGATAGGATAATTTTACCAAAAATAAAAAAAACGCCGCACCAAATAGGTATGTATTCCTTTTTCCGTTCAGTACTCGGAATAAGCAAAGAACGTACAGAGGAAGGAAAACCAGGTTTATTTTATGTGTAAACCCCATGTTCATTTTTAATAACACGTAGGAATTAAGCGTAAAAAACAATCCCGCGCAAAAAGAAACCGGCCTTGACGGAAAAAAATCCCTCGCCAGAAGATACATCGTAAAACCATTAAGGGCGAGGATAACTATCGCCAGCATATTATAAGAAACAATGAGGCTGAAAAAAGCCGTGAAAAAAAGGGAAAAATACAGGTGCAGGGAGTTCGCGACCCTCAGGCCGATATCCTGCCCGGCAGGATAATTAACCAGGTCTGTCCTGAACCAATGAAAAAGATTGCCTTTTTGCGCGTTGTATAAAATATTTTTTTCAAAAAACAACTCCCCCTGAAACCCCGGATGGCTGCTTACCCCCACTACCCTGCTGTCGAGATGCAATATCGCTGGAAAGGTCATGACGACCGCGACGGCAAAAAATAAAATAAAAATAACAGCTGGTGTTTTCAAACGTTTCATAATATTCAGATATCCTGCTTTTAAGCTTTTCAAACCGGGATCTCCGGCTGATAAACAATACGGTCTATATTCAAGTCGCCTAAATTATCCGGGAAACGTTCGTTTTTAAAAAACTGCGTATTCCCCTTAAGAAGCAAATCTACTGGCATCCGTTTATGCTGAAGCCTGAAAACGTATTTCCGGCATTCTTTACTGCATGGAGTTATTGCCCTTGAAGGCTTGCCGCTTTTATCCCCACAGGAATTAAAAAGGCAAATTCTTGTGGTGGTAATGTAAGCGAACGGCATATATAAAGAGCCTTTCAGGGAAGCGAGCGGCCGGCTTAAGCCTTGAAACAGGTTATCCAACTCGATTCTTTTTATCTGCCTGGCAATCAAAAAGCCGCTGAGTATCGGGCTATCGGCATTGGACTGCCGAAAATGCCGGATCATGTTTTCGGGAACCCTGCCAACCAGGCTTAATATCTGAGGGCCTCTTTTCTGTTTGGTAAGAAGCCTTCCCAGCAAAAGATTCAAACCGGGATAAGCCCTGTTTATCCATTCCATAAGCCCCCAGTCGTTTATAACGATTTCGGATCCGGGATGATTTCCGGCTATCAGGCTCAATAACGGCTTAATCTTTTTCATACCTTCATCAGTAAGGTACGGGGTGACAAAGGTAAACAGCATCTTTTTTTCGGAAGTAAATTCCAATACGCGCCCCAAATCCTCTTCGGACGGAATAAGATTCTGACAAAACTCTACGCCGAAATATAACCTGGCATATTCCTGTGTAACATGCTTTAAATCCTCCACCTTGGATATAAATATGGCTTTTTCCATAAGACTTACCTAATTAGTATTAGAGCGATAACAAAAATTATCACAATTTACTTTATACGCAGCTTTGTACCATAATTTGCTGTTTTCCCTAAACTCTTCTTCCGAAATACCGGGATTTTGTTCCAGATAAAGTAATAATTTTTTTAAAAATTTAACATCCCTGATTTTCTTGGAAGAAGGGTAATTTCTGCCTACAATCTTAAGGCTGTCCACGCCTATTTTATTAAGCTTATATAAATCGCATACGCCGCAGGGATCAGCCCCGTAAATCAGATTAAAACTCGAAGAAACCGCTTTGATCATGGAAGAGGCATCTTCTCCGGGCAATTCACCGGAGAGTGGTGAAACTTTATAATTCAATAGACAAGCGCTGTCTATGCCGAAAACGCCGCTTTTTATTCTGCGCGATAAGCCAAAAGGCGCCTTTCTCACTAATTCCAGGAGGTAATGGTCAAAACCCAGTTTCTTAAAAAAATTCCATGTCCCGGGATGGATTATCTCATTCACCCCGTGATGAAACGTGCAAAAACCGTCTATATTCTTGCATCCACTGTTCATTATAAAGATTTCGAATTCAATGTCTTTTTCTGAATTCACTAATCCGGATATCTCATCTATGGAAAGCTGCCTGGGCAGGATGATCCTGGAAGAGCCTAACCCTTTATAAAATTTTACCGTTTCGGAATTAAAGGCTGTTCCCGTATTGCTTATATGAAAGTTGACGTTTAAATTCATCTTTTTTAAAAGCAATATCAGGCCCAAGTCCCCGATTATAAAAGCGTCTATGCCTATTTTCCTGGCAAGCTCTATGTGCTCCAGGATTAAAGGGTACTGTTCTTCCGTATAGAATGTATTAACGGTAAGATAGGCAGGTATATGGCGCGCGTGAGCGATATCTACCACTCTCTTCAATTCCTCGAAGCCGGAAAGGTTGGCTGATGTCCATTCTCTTCTGTTAGGAGAAGCTACATTGGTATATTTTTTCAGCCAGCTATCCGGCAAAACCCCGCAGTATATCTCATCAGCGCCTGAAGCGATAATATCTTCGACCTCCTGATGCTTATTAACCGGCGCAAGAATTTTCATTCAACTCCCTCTTTGGCTCAAAAGACGATTGAGGAATATCCCTTAGCACGTTATCCATGGCCCCTATATCCTGAACGCCTGCTCTGGCCGACACAGCGCCTTTGCCGCAATTCCTGGCTATCTGAAAATCAAAAGAATAAGCGTCACAGGCGGAAACAAAGCCCAATAAGATGTTTTTATCAGACACCCTCGAAAGGTTAAACCCCCGGAGAAATGAAAGCGCCACAGGAGAGAGGTCTTTCAGGCGCAGCAGATTATCGAATGTTAAAAACCTGGAGATTAAAGACAGTTTTGAATTTTTAATTTTATCCAGCTTTACCGAGATATCCTGCAGGTCTATAAACTTATCTATCGGGAGATAGCCCTCCCCCTGCCTTCTGATTAAAAAATGTTGATTATAAAAACACTTTTTTACGGAAAAAGCCGCTAAAAAGCTGAAATAAATTTTTTGAAACCTGAATATGCTCTGTCTGGATATCCTGCCGGCAGTCTGTTCTTCTATAATATCTATCAGTTCGTCAGGCATCATGCATCTTTCAATAGGCAGTTCTTTCGCCCTGCCAAGATACCTGCAGCCTAAAAAGAAAACCTCTTTAATAAACTTATGTTTGACAGCATAGTCCAGGACTTTAGCCATCTGGCCTTCGTTAACGCCTCTGACTATAGTGACTTTCAGATCTGTCGGAATATTCAGTCTTTCCAGGTTGCCAAGCGCTTTTAATTTTGTTTCCAATAATCCGGTTCCTCTTATTGCCTTGTAGGCTTGATCGTCAAAACCATCAAATTGAAGATGGACCTCTTTTAAGCCTCTTTCCTTTAGCGCCTTAAGATAAGAAAATTCCGCGATCTTTATGCCATTTGTATGCAAAGCCGCTATATTGCCGGAAGCTTTTACCATCCAAACCATCTCCGGCAGGTCATCTCTGGTGGTAGGCTCCGCTCCCATAAGGTCGATCTTAAAATTTCTTTTGCCTTTAAGAAACTCCCTTAAACTGTCCATAGGATAATCTTCCGTCTGAGATGAATTTGAGTCAGCCAGACAAATCGGGCAGTTAAGATTGCACTTATCGGTTAAATGCACTATGTAATCACGCTGAGGAAAGCTTTTGGTTATTAGTGAAAAATAAAAGTCGTCTAATTGCCGGTAATACCATGGGTGATGAGAAAGAAGGAGCTGGAACCTTCCGTGTTGCGGGCATTCCTTAACCATATACACCTTGCCCTCGATCTCCAAGACCTCGGCCTTTACTGTTTTCAGGCATTCCGGGCAAACGCTCCTAGTCTCCCTTATCAGGCTATTTGTCTGCATAAGGCCGTCTCCTTGGAATATGCATTGCTTTTAACCATTCTGCAATGGCGCTTAAATCCAGAGAATACAAATAATTATATTCGGTAAAGCAGGATGCATTGCATGAAGCGCAGGGGGCTTCCCGGATATAATCAAACGCTTTTTTAAAACTTCCGTCCAAATAATTCAACGCCTTCATTTTCCCTACAAGGAGGGAACAGGGATACACTGAGCCATCAGTGTCCACATTACAGTAGAGCCGGCCTGCCCAGCATTTAAGGTTATCCACCGGATAAGAAAGCGCGGGTTTTTTATAATCCGGCCAATTCGATAGGCGTTCCAGGTAGCGGAGTGAAGAAGCTATGGGTGAACCGGTCTTTTTCTTATCTATAAGTTTTTTAATGGTCTCCCTGTACAGGCCTTCGGAGGGCAAAAGAGATTCTGAATCTTTACCCAATATTTCATTGTGATGCAAAACCTGGAAGGTTGCCAGGGTGTCAAAATTTTTTGCCGTCTCCAGAATAAAATCTATGCTTTCTAAATTATATTTTGTCAGAACCGTGATTGTCCAGACGGGCACTTTGCCTCTGAGGAGCTTAAGCGCCTTCATTGCTTTTTGAAAACTGCCTGCGCCGCGATTGCGCTCATGCGCATCTAAAGGCCCATCCAGGGCTAAGACAAAGTGGTCCAGATTTTTTAAACACTCCAGCTTTTCTTCTGCTAAATAGCCGTTGGAATCCAACGTTACAAACAAGCCTTTATTTTTCGCGTAATCAATAATCTTTCCGATGTCATCCCTGATCAGCGGCTCCCCTCCCCACAAACCAAGGCGCTGGGCTCCCAAATCTACCACCTGGTTTATTAATTCAAAAATCTCCTCTGTCTCAAGTTCTCTTTGCGACCGGCCCGGGATGTTGCAATAAATACAATTTGATGTACAGCGGTTAGTTACCGAGAACATTATATTCAAAGGTATTCTCGCATTTGCGATATTTCCCCGCAAGGCCCCCCACCCCATATTAAACAGATTCTTTAATCTCATGTCTCTACTTTTTTTAAAACCTCTTTGCTTGATAAAACATTTGCTGTCGTCTCAATGCCGTTTTCTATGCAATCGTCCATATTATTATACCAGAAAAGCCCTGTCCTTCCTGCCAGCATAAGATTGTGTATTTTACTCAAACCTTCTTTAACCTTTTTTACGTCTTCCGGGTAATTAATAGCATAGATGGGATAGGCGTCCGGAACCTTTTCCGCGTGAATAACTCCCATGTCCTTAATCTGATTCACCATACCCACTTTAACCAAATCATTTTTTACACGCTCAATCAATGACTCCGGATTATTCCAGAATTTATCCCCCTGGCGGCAAGTAATTTCAACGCATAAACCAGTCTTGTGTTCCGGCGCCATATTTTTACTAAAAAACGACGTGATGCTTACCCTGCTGAATATAATGTCATAGCTTCCATAATAGCACCATTGATAACTTCTGTTGACAGGCCCGGCCATTTCAATATTAAAAAGCAAAAGAGACAGATATTCCAGGCCTTTAGAGGGCAGTTTCAGTAAGCTACAAACTTCTCCCAGGGGAGCTGTCCAGACAACCATTTCAGGCTTTACGCTCCTGTCTTTAAGGAAAATCTCTTCTATCTTTTCAAAGCTACGCTCAATACGAGTTACAGCGCTATTTGTCAAAACTTCCCCTCCGAGCTTTTTCACCTCATCCTTCATCCTGTCGCAAAATAAGCCCACTCCTTTCAGAGGATATATAAATTCTGTTTTCGGAGGATTAAAAATAAAGAGCGATTTTAAGATATCCATTAAATTCCTGGAAACCAGGCGCTCGTCGATTATTGTCCGCTTCATCCCCTCCCTTGCCCACTCAAAGTGGATCTTTTTCGGAGCCAGGCCTAAGAACTTCTGGGTATAGTCTTTAAAAAAAATGTTATAGAGGGATGGGCCGTAGTTGATTAAGATGTAATCTTCAAAATTATCCGGCTTTATTTTCTTATCCCTGCCGATCATGAGGATAAGGTCCCATGCTGACCTGAGCATGGTTATCAAAGGAAAATTAAACAGGACTGCGGGACGGAGAGGCCAGGGATAATATTTCCCTGCGAAATAGACTTCGCTGTCGCGGTCCATTGTCGTGTAATCGTCTTTAAGGACGCTTTTTATGAAGTCTATTATTTGCGGTTTCTGGCTAAAGAACCGATGAGGGCCTACGTCAAAAGAAAAATCTCCGTAACGGTAAGTTCTGGCCAAACCGCCTACGGAGCTTTCTTTTTCGATAAGGATAACCTGACAGCCTTTTTTGGCTAATTCGCGAGCGATAACGCAACCGGTAATTCCTGCGCCGACAATTACTATAGGTTTCATTTCAGCTGCATTACATATTAGACAGGGCTTCCTGGATAAAAGGCAGGATTGCCTGAGCTTCTTCCTTGGTCATTCTCCCGAGCTTTGCAAACCTGAGAGCGCCTTCAGGGTCTCTGTTCTCCCTCACTATCTGCAATTTCTTAGGCCCGTTATTATAAGAATGGATACTTACTGTGATTTTTCCGTCATCATTTTCATGAGATTTGGAAAATATTTCATTATCAAGGCTTGCATCGTACGGCATGTTTCCTCCTCAAATTTGCGAAGCAGTTTTAATTTCTTGCCTCGCTTACTCCGTTAATCCGGCTACAAAGCCTGAAGCCCATGCCCAGGCAAGATTGTATCCGCCCCGTTCGCCGTTTACATCCAGGATCTCTCCCGCAAAATAAACGCCTTTCTTCAATCTCGATTCCAGCGTGCTTTCTTTTATATCTTTAACGCTCACGCCTCCCGAGGTAAATTCCGCTTCGTTCCAGGATTTTGTGCCTGTTATATCAAATCTTTTGTCTTTCAGCGTATTTACTATTTTTTCAACACTCGCGCCTTTGAACAAATCCCTGAAAACAAGGCTGAATTTGTTAGGCAATACCCCTATCATTAAATTTTCTTCCGCAAAGCCTTTCTTGATCCTCCGGACGACTTCTTCTTTAAGCTCATCCGAGCTTATAAAAGGGACCATGTCAATTGAAACCTGAACAGATTCCGATCCAAGCCTGTTTATAGCAACTGAAATATCCTCGCTTATGTCCAAGATAGCGGTGCCTGAAAGCCCGTACTTTGTAAAAAGCAGCTCTCCGCGGGTTTCTTTTTTTACCTTACCGCTTATTACCGCTTTTGCGGCGCATTGTATCTTCTGGCCCTGAAGCAGATGGCAAAACCTGTCTTTTGCCACTAGAGGCACGGCGCTCGGAACAGGCGATATGATTTTATGGCCGAAAGAGGCGGCTAAAGCGTAACAGCTTCCGTCGGATCCAAGGCTCGGGTAAGCCTTCCCTCCTCCTGTAATTATAACAACGTCGCATGCGATGCTTTTTCCGTTTTTGGATTTTACCATAAATCCTTTAGCGGAAGAGATAATACCATCAGCTTCAAAATCAAGCTCTACGGCAACTTTCAGATCCTTAAGCTCATCTTCCATGACCCTTAAAACGCTTGCAGCCTGGTTTGTGACAGGAAAAACCCTGCTTCCTTCGGAACACAGCTTCAGGCCAAGTTCACCGAAAAAATCTTCTATCTTCTCCCTGCCAAACCTGGAAAATACGCTTTTTACCAGCTCTCGGCCTTCGGAATTATAATGAGCCTCGTTTAAATCCAGATTGGAAATATTGCATCTGCCGGCGCCTGAGATAAGGATCTTTTTTCCGAGACGCGGCATTTTTTCGCATATAACCGCGTCTTTGCCGCTGCGTCCGGCGCTGATAGCCGCCGCTATTCCCGCTGCGCCGCCGCCTATTATTACAATGTTAAATTTTTGCATCTTTTTATTTACTTCGGATATCGTACTCGTCCTGTATCTCGCCTACTATTTCTTCGAGCAGGTCTTCCAGAGTCACAAGGCCCTGAAGTTTGCCGTGAGAATCGGTTACAACAGCCAGATGCGTATGGCCTTTCTGAAATTCCTTCAATAGCTCTGTCACATTTTTAGAATCAGAGACAAAGATAGGAGGATATATTATATCCTGCAAAATCACCAGGTCCCTGTTGACCGACAGGTTTAACAGATCCTTCATATTTATGACGCCGATTATATTGTCCGGTTTATCCTTGTATACGGGAAGCCTGGAATAGCCTGACTCCAGGACTTTATCCAGGATGCTGTCTATATCCGCGCCCACGTCAATCAGCACCATCTTGTCTTTCGGCACCATTACAGTCCTTACTACAGTATTGCTGAACTCAAAAACCTTTGAGAGCATTTTATATTTATCTTTATGCTTGGGGCTTTCTTCCTCGCCTATCCTGATAAGGGCTTTTATTTCATCCTCTACGACAAGAGAAGTCCTACCCTTGGTTTTTCCTCCTAGAAGATTTACTATAGAATCAGTTATCAAAGAAAGCACTCTGACGACTGGAGAAAATATAAATATCAAAACCTTTACCATCCTCGCAAGGGCCAGGGCTATCCTTACAGGATTCCCGGATGAAAACGTTTTGGCAGCCACTTCAAAAATTATTATAAGAAATGCCGATATCAGGGTTGCCAGAATAACGCTTTTGGTGTTTTCGCCTATAAAAGATATTATTATAGCCGTAATAATGGCAGCTATAAACGAATTTACTATATTATTCGCTACGACTATGGTGCCGAAAAATTTTTCAGGGGCTTCGAGTATTTTAAGTATTCTTTTGGCGGGTTTTGAACCATCAGACGCAAGGCGCCTTAGCTTTATAATGCTGGAGGCAATGATAGAGGTCTCGGACGCGGCTGTCAGCGCGCCTATTAAAAGCAGCAATATAAGCAGCAAGAGCTCTGTTATGATCTTCATTTTATAAATTTCCCCATGTCTTCAGGCAATGGTAAATTAAAATTCATTTTTTTTCCTGATACGGGATGGTTGAATTCCAGCGCCTTTGCGTGAAGCGCAACCCTTTTAAATCTTAGCTTGAAATCCTTCCTGAAAGCGTATACGCTCTCTCCGACCAGCGGATGTCCGAGGGTTTTAAGATGTATCCTGATCTGGTTGGTCCTTCCGGTAACAGGCTGCACCTCGACTATCGTAAAATCTTTTTTCCTTTCAATAACCCTGTACTTTGTGATCATAAGCTCTGTTTTTCTTTTTTTCTCGCTATATACATTGCCCTGAAGGATGTCGGAATTTTTTCGCACAATACCATGGACAAACGCAATGTATGTTTTCCTTACAAGGCGGGCCTTAAACTGCTCCATCATAATTTGCTGAACAGCTTTGCCCTTAGCGTAAATAACCAGGCCTGATGTCTCCCTGTCAATCCTGTGACACGGACAGGCGTTGGCCAAAACGCCGCGCCTGCTCAAATCTTGGTTCAGAAGATCCGTAAGGGTATTTGTTTCTCCTTTTGGAGTGGGTACTACCAGCATTCCGGTAGGTTTGTTGATTACAAGAATATGCCCGTCTTCATAAACTATGCTATATCTGTTTTTACACGCTCCCGGCAGCGGATCCGCGCTCATTTAACAAGATACTCTTTTAATTTCTGCCAAGTCCTGGGGCCGACCTTGCCGTCAACTTTTAAACCGCTCTGAGATTGAAAAACCTCTATAGCTTTTCTGGTATTCGGGCCGATAATGCC
>Ga0172369_10003772_pt1 | contig 19694 bp, 24 predicted proteins | sample LakKiv25m_FD_114539 | JGI IMG/M metagenome (GOLD analysis project Ga0172369, IMG submission 114539) | Freshwater microbial communities from Kabuno Bay, South-Kivu, Congo - kab_022012_11.25m | ecosystem: Environmental > Aquatic > Freshwater > Lake | place: Democratic Republic of the Congo...
AAGACAACATTGATACGCATACAGTTCCGCATACTGTGATGAGCTATTCTGCCGATGGGACAACCTCAAGTTCTGCGACAGGAGCCGTGGCTTGCCGTGCCAGGAGCACATACATCGCCGGCAAGAACAGTAACGTCAACGGCATCGAGAACAAGAGACCGCCGGTGACGGCAATCGCCATCGGCTGTAGGGCTTCCGTCCCTTCACCGAGTCCAATCGCTAACGGCAACAAGCCAATGATGCCGACCATCGCCGTCATCAAGATCGGGCGCAAGCGCGTTCGGCAGGCATCCCGCACCGCCTCACCGACACAATCAATTCATGGAACAGCAGCGACACCAACCCTTTCACAAAGAGGAAAGGGGGGAACAGCGCCAGGAAGGTGACCGTCGCGCTGATCACCACGCCCGCCACCTCCTGGGCGCCTGTTTCGAACGTCGCTACCGCGTTCCCTTCCCGTTGCTGGTGCCGGGTGATATTCTCCATCACCACCACGCAGTTACCATGCCCCTTGAAAAACTGGCGGGACACCAAGCACAAATGGGTCGAGGATAAGGTTGGCAGTTTTGTGATCGGTCTTTTCGACTGTGCGGCAATCCTACGTGATTTACGGGAAAAGCGAGAGCGGGAGGAGCAGCAACGGCGACTCGCCGAGCAACAACGGTGTAAACGGGCGCGGAAACAGCACCAGGAACTGATACAATATCAGGCTCTGGAGCGTACTGCTACGGATTGGCAGAAGGCGCGCATCCTGGAAGGATACCAGACAAGTCTGTTAGTTTGGACATTGACATAAACGCATTGATGTGGGATAGTATATAAGATTATTCGCATATCCTTTATAGGGGAGTTCACTCATTCAGACAACACACCAAGCTGATATGCATCTGGCCAGCATGCTCAAGGTGCTGGGGCACCCAACGCGTTTACGAATTCTGCGTAAAATCGCGGAGGGCGAATTCTGCGTGTCTGATCTGGAACGCGAGTTAGAGCAGACTCAGCCGAACATCTCACAACACCTTGCCAAACTGCGAGATTGCGGGCTCATCATCCCCGTGCGCCGGGGTGGTATGACATGCTATCACCTGAACGCCGAGCAGTTCACACGCCTGATTGGCCAAGTCAGTGAGCTCATGGGCCTGGCCCCGGATCGGGAAGGTGTTCCCTGAATAAATTGATGTAACCTGACGACGAACTGGCGAGGGGAGCCAATAACCAATGGAGATTCTGGTCGCATACGAGAATGGCACGCGCTTTATTGCGACGTGTGACGGCCACCAGGTGGTGACCGGTACAGGCGACGATGGCGACACCGGCAGAGATGGAATGTGGCCGTCGCAGCTTTTCGTTGCCGCCCTGGGCATGTGCATCGGCGGCTATGTCGCGAGTTACTGCCAGCACCATGGCATCCCGTGCGCCGACCTGCGCATCGAACTGGACAAAGAGACGGCGCAGGCCCCCTCTCGCACGACACTCGTCACCGTGCATATCGATGTTGGCATCCGGCTGTCCCAGAAAGACGCGAAAGCAATTCTGCAGGTAGCCGATCAATGCCACATCACCAACAGCATCAAACCGGGCGTGGAGGTGGTGTGTCGCCTTGCGAGCCACGCGAGTGAGGAAGCACATGCGATTTGACGGCTGTAGTATCGTGGCTTGCGGAACGCTTCGTCGGGAGCTGGGCTATCTGCGCGAGAGCGGCTTCCTTGGTGCGGATCGGCTACTCTACACCGGTGCCGGCCTGCATGCCAAACCGGAGGAGTTGGAACGTCAACTCATGCGACAGATCGAGCGTGCCAGGGCATTATCGCCCAACGTCATCGTAGTCTACGGCGACAAGTGTTACCTTGACCCGAACCGACCAGGAAAGACGATCGATTCCATTGTTACTCGACCAGGCGTCTGCCGGGTTCAGGCCCAGGGGTGCATCGACATGCTGTGCGGCTCGGCGTGCCAGCGGGAGTTATCAAACGATGCGAGCATACTCTGGCTCTCTCCGGGTTGGATTGAGAACTGGCAGCGCATCTGGCAGCAGTATCTGGGGTGGGACGCGGCCGACGCCAATATGAACTTTCCCGGCTACTACCGCAAGGCCATCTTTCTCGATCCCCAGCCGCTGAATATGTTCGACGACTGGGCCGCGCAGAATCCGGAGAAGATCCTGGAGTTCTCGGATTGGACGCATCTCCCGGTCGATAGCCAGCCGGTGACGTTAGATAGGCTGAAGAGCTTGCTGTTGCAATGCCGTGCGGAGATGCGAGATGCAGTGAGTGGTTAGGCGATGATCATGACCGATCTGGTATTCGGGCCGGTCCCGTCGAGAAGGCTGGGGCAGAGTCTGGGGACCAACAATATTCCGCCCAAGATCTGCACGTATTCGTGCGTGTATTGCCAGGTGGGGCGCACGATGAATATGCAGGTTGCGCGGAGTGCTTTCTACGATCCGGAGCAGATCTTCAACGCCGTGCGCCAACGAGTGGAGGCGGTCACCGCGGCGGGAGAACGGGTGGATTATCTGACCGTTGTCCCCGATGGCGAGCCGACACTGGACATCAACCTCGGGCGTGCCATGGCGTTGCTGAAACCGCTTGGTATTCCGATTGCCGTGATCTGCAACAGCTCGTTGATCTGGCAGGAGGATGTGCGGCAGGATTTGGCCGGCGCGGACTGGGTTTCGCTGAAGGTAGACGCCGTGGACGAATCCGCCTGGCGTCGCGTCGACCGGCCGCACCGCACGCTGAAAATCGAGGCCATCCTTGAAAGCGCGCTGTCGTTCGAACGCTCGTTCGAGGGCAAACTGGTGACGGAAACAATGCTGGCTGCCGATATCAACGATGACGAGGCAAACCTTCGGCAGGTAGCAGATTTTCTCGCCCGTTTGCGTCCGGCTGTGGCCTATGTGTCCATCCCCACTCGCCCTCCGGCGGAGGAACGGGTGCACGCGCCCGATGAAGTGACCGTAAACCGAGCCTACCAGATTCTCAATCAACAGGTTGAACACGTCGAGTACCTCACCGGCTACGAAGGAAATGCCTTCGCCTCCACCGGCAATGTTACGGACGATCTACTCAGTATCACCGCGGTGCATCCGATGCGAGAGGAAGCGGTCGTTTTGCTTCTGCATAAGGCCGGCGCCGATTGGGGTGTCGTACGGCAACTGCTCGCGGAGCATCAACTCGTCGAGGCTCACTATGACGGCCATACTTATTACATCCGGCGATTCAGGAGGCGCTTATGATACCGCGATCGTCAGTCTCGGAGGGGCGAGAACAACAAATGGGGAAGACAACATTGCCGGACATGCGTCGTATTCATACAAGCCGTGGGCAGCCTGTAACGGGCGGCAAGTCCTTGTCGCATAAAACTTCCCGCTTTATACTCGGCGTTGCCGGATCAGCACGGAAACAGGGCAACTCGGCAACCTTGCTCCACCGGCTGTTGGACGCGTTACATGCTGAGTATAGAACGGAACTATTGTATCTCGCTGACCTCAATCTCCATCCCTGCGATGGATGTCACTCTTGCGAAACGAACGGTACTTGCCGGATCACAGACGATATGCTTACGATCAATCCGAAACTTCTTAAGGCTGATATGATCTTGCTGGCTGCCCCAGCGTATATGGGAGGCCTTGCCTCGCGCATGCAGATGTTTATGGAAAGAACGTGGCCGTTGCGAAAAGGCCAGATGGCGGACAAGGCCGGAAGCTACATCGTCACCGGAAGAAGGCGGATCGGCATGGCAACCGGTGTAATGGAGGAATACTTCATGCGCCTTGGGATGATCGTGATTCCCGGAGTTGTGGGCTATGCCTTTAAACCCGGCGAAATAAAGCAAGATCAAGAAGCATTGGACCAAACCGAAAAGCTCGTGATGGACTGCCGTCACTATTTGAGTTTGATGGCAGAGAAATAGATCGGATATCGCTTGTCGTTATCATAGCACTGATAGATCGCGTAGTGGAGGAGCATCTGGGAACCCCACGGATTTAAGAGAAAGTCTTTCAGTCTTTCGCTATTGACAAGAAAGCCGGACCATGTTTCACTATGGGTGCAATTTACACCTAGTAACCGACTGCAGATATTTTGCCGGCATGGCGGGATTTCTTCGATGGACATACGCACGAAGGCTCGAAAGGAGTGAAGACGATTATGACGGGCACAGAACGAGTGATTGTGGTCGGATGTTCCGGATGCGGCGCATTTGCGGCGATGACGTCCAAAGCATTGAAGCCGTCGCTTAATGTCACCATTATTCGCGAACAGGAAGAGCGGGGACTGCTCACACGATGTGCCACGCCGTATATTTGCTGCGGTGACGTGATGGTCGATCCGTCGTATAAAGACGATAGCATATTCACCAGCAAGGGGGTCAAGCTCGTCAATGTGAAGGCTGTCGAGATAAGCCGTGAGGCTAAAATCGTCACGACCGCCGATGGCAGTACGTATCCATATGACACTCTGGTCCTGGCCACCGGGGCGAAAGCGATGATCCCCCGCATCCCGGGGGTAAACCTGCCCGGCGTGTTTACTCTCCGCACCAGCGGTGATGCCGTCAGTATCCTCCACTGGATCAACACCAGGCGAGCCACACAGGTCGTCCTGATCGGCGCAGGCGCCATTGGAGTGGAAGAAGCCTACTTGCTGTCACGTCAAGGTCTGCAGGTGATACTCGTCGATATGCTCGACCGCGTGATGTCCACCGCCCTGGATGCCGACATGAGCGCACAACTCGAAGCGTCTATGCGGGGAAAGGGAGTGGAACTGCGGCTGAACGAGACGGTGAGCGTGATCGAAGGTCCAGACGGTGTGGAATCGGTGACGTTTGGCTCGGGAGAGAAAATCGCCGCAGGCATGGTGGTGATGGCGGCGGGCACGCGCTGCAATGTAGAACTGGCCGAGAAGGCCGGTCTCGAACTGGGAGCGTTCGGCCTCAAAGTCAATGACTACCTCCAAACATCGGATCCCGACATCTACGCCGGAGGAGATCTGGTCGAGTATCCGAGCCATGTGACCGGGAAGCCGATATTGGGACAACTGCGCGCCAATGCCGTCATTGCCGGCCGGGTGATCGGGAACAACATCGCGGGAGACAGCATCACGTATCCCCCGCTGGTCAATGCGTTCTGTACAAAGTTTTTCGAGAAATCGATCGCGGCAGCCGGCATTACGGCAGCAGAGGCGGAAAAAGCCGGCATTCCCGTCGTGACGGCAACGGAGACGGCCACCAGTCAGCATTCCATGATGCGCGGGCGAAAACCCTATACGCTGAAGCTGGTGTTTTCCCTTGAGACCCAGCAGGTGATTGGCGGGCAAATCGTGAGCGATAGCGATGGTCTGGTTCGAGATATCAACGTGATTGCGCAGGCTATCCAATACGATCTGACCGCACTGGACCTGGCAACGTACAGGGCTGCCGGCCAACCCGAACTGTCGCCGGATCCGGGAAAAGAACCGATCGCGTTGGCAGCCGATCATGCGTACCGCCAGATGCGCAGTGAGACAGCGGCGAGAACATTACGAGTGAATAAGTGAGGGACACCCATGCCGATTTTCGAGTATCGATGCAAAACGTGCGGACATGTCACCGCATTCCTGGAGAAATGGGACAGCAAGCAGGCGCATGTCTGCGAGAAATGCGGTTCGCGGGATACGGAAAAGATATTCTCTTCGTTTGCGGTGAAAGCGAGCAACGCGTCTTCAGACAACGCGGCATGCCCCACGGGCACATGCCCACTTCCGTGAGTTGGAGACAATTGCAGAGATTCCATGGCAATCCAAGATATGCCCGATAACTTTTACGAACGGATCAAGCCGCGCTTGCACCAGCGTATTGGGCGCGAATTGCGGCTGGCTAGACATGTGCTGGATATCGGCTGCGGCTCATGTGAATTAGTGAAGTATCTGGCGACCGCATACTGCCAAAAAGTTACCGGCGTCGATATCTCTGGTGGAAGCTTTCCCAAGATGAAACACACGTCACAGCGCATTATGTTCCGTTGTCTCCAGCAAGACGCGACGCGTTTGGACTTTGCAGCCAATCGATCGGTAGATGCCGTGGTCGCTACATGGGCGCTGCACGAGATGACCGAACCACGCAGTGTCCTTGAGGAAACGCGGCGAGTGCTGCGTCCAGGCGGCGAAATCCTCATTATCGATTTCCCCCGGGGCTCGCTCGCCCAGAGGCTTTGGAATGAGTCCTACTACCAGCCTGCTGAAGTCAAGCAGCTATTGCAGGATGCGGGATTCGAGGATATCAAGGTTCGTCTCATTCAACAGGGACAAGTGATCTGGGCGTGCGGCTACCAATTGCCAGCGCCAACAATTGAATGATGGGAGAAGCATTGTTATGCCTTGGATTAAACAAGCATTATGTAAGCGCTGCGGCATTTGTGTCCGTGAATGTCCTGTCGGCGCCATCAGTATGGGAAAAAACGGTTACGCGATGATCAATGATGCGGAGTGTATCCGTTGCGGACACTGTCACGAGATATGTCCCCGAGACGCCGTGCGCCATGACCGCGAGCGAATTCCGCTGGAGGTAGCGGACAACCTTCGCTGGGTAGGCAATTTGCTCACCCATTATTCGCAGCCGGCGGAACAGGCAGCCTTTATGCAGCGTATGATACGCCACTTTACGAAAGAAGAGGAGATCGCACGTCGCACTATTGCGATGATAATGGCCGCAGAGAACGATCCTGCCGGACAGATAAAGGCGGCGGCCGACTCGCTGTCTGAGCGGTAGGAGAGTGGCTCGCCTTCTCTGGGGGGAGACGCTGAATGGTCAGCAGGACAATCACAGTGCTCGTGGAGAATACCGCGCGCGGAGACGTGGCCTGCCCGGTCGGCGCGAGTGCGGAGGTACGGAGGCGATGATCTCGTACCTTGAATTCCTGCGATCTCGCCTCGGAACAGCGCGTGTGTTGCTGCCGGGCGTGCGCGCGATCATTGCCCTGCTGGATGAGGCGGGCGTACGGTATCGGTCGTGCGGATCCCTGTTTTCCGCCGATGCCGCGGAACTGGCGTCAGCCTTGTGTCTCAAGGCACTGCATGCCGGCGCGACCCTGCTGAACCTGATGATCGCGGAGGACCTGTGCGTTCATGCTGGACAGGTGACGGGCGTGGTCGCCAACCGTTCGCTGCTGGGGGACACCCTACCGATCGATCCGATCGTCTTCTCGGCGCGAGCCGTCGTCGATGCCACCGACCACGAAGCCGTGCTGGCCAATTGCCTGCAGCGCCGGGGACTGTTGGCCGAACACGCCAGCCGGCTTCCCGGCGAGGCACCCATGGATGCGCCGGCCGGCGAGCAATTCGTGGTGGAGCACGTGGCTGAATTGTACCCCGGCCTGTGGACCACGGGCATGAGCGTCTGCGCTTCCCAGGGTGGCCCGCGCATGGGACCCATCTTCGGGGGGATGCTGCTCTCCGGGGTCAAGGTCGCCGACCGGTTGATCGGGATCCTGGCATAGGCGAATCAGGCAAGTGTTTGACATAAGGCAGCTGCGCTGCACTCAAACCACGAAATCTGCGCGCAGGTGTCGGCAACCGGCAGTACAGATCATCACAACAGGAGAGCGACATGCCAAAGATAGTCTTTCCCCAGTACAAGCGGGGGCGAAATGGAATCGAGTGCGGCGAGGGCACCCTGCTGGACCACGCGCGCCGGCTTGGTGTCCAGCTCCCGTCCGAGTGCGGCGGCCAGGGACGGTGCCGACGCTGCGTCGTCCGCATCGCGCAGGGCGCGGAAGCACTCGGCGAGAAAACAGCCGCGGAACAGGCCGCCAACCTGGCCGAGGGAGAACGCCTCGCCTGCCAGGCGCGAGTGCTCACGCCGGCTGATATCCGCGTGTTCGTAAAGGCCGCGGGCCCGTATGCGATTCTCGCGACAGCCGAGTCCCAACCGGTCGAGCTCGCTCCGCGAGTCTATCGCCGCGGCGAATCGGTGGTGGCGAGCACCGCCGCGGGAGAGGAGGGGCTCGGGCCGTACCGGGACGGGATATTCGGGCTGGCGGTGGACGTGGGCACCACCACGGTCGTCGCGGCGCTCGTGGACCTGGAGTCCGGCGCCACGGTGGCGACGCTGGCAGAGCGCAATCCGCAGACGGCATACGGCGACGACGTCATCTCGCGAATCGGCTACACATTGGAGCACGAGGGGGGCCTGGCGGAGTTGCAGGCCGCGGTGGTGAACAGCCTGAACGACCTGCTGGTGGAGTGGGAGCACGGTAATCGGAAGGTGCGCGACCGGATTTATGACGTGGTGATGGTCGGCAACCCGACAATGCGCGATATTTTCTTCGGTGTGGATGTATCGTCACTGGGAGTCATTCCCTTCCAACCGCGGTCAACGGAGGCGATCACGATGAGCGCTGCGGCCCTTGGGCTCCGCGTCAACCCCGCCGCTCAAGTCTACGGCGCGCCGCTGATCGGGGGGCACGCCGGCGCCGATGCCGTGGCGGATGTCCTGGCCAGCGGCATGCATACCCGGAGTGAACCTTCCATTGTCGTGGATATCGGCACGAATGGCGAAGTGGTCGTCGGGAATCGTGATAAAATGTTTGCTGCCTCGTGCGCCGCCGGCGGGGCCTACGAAGGCTATGCCGTCGGGTGCGGAGTGGGCGCTCTCGAAGGCGCCATCAGCAACATCGCGATACGGGATGGACACCTCAGTTACCAAACGATCGGGAGCAAACCACCCATTGGTCTCTGCGGATCCGGCCTCATCGACCTGCTGGCGGAGCTGCTGCGAACCGACCGGATGAATCGTGCAGGCAAGCTCACAACGCCCGACCGGCAGTTCATCATCGATGGGGGCGCCGACCTCGTCTTCACCCAGGAGGATGTCTATAACCTGATGGTGGCCCGGGCTGGCATGTCGCTCGATCAGGTGGCGCTCGTCGCCCGGTGGGGTATTGCGCCGTCCGATCTTCAGCACATCTTTCTCGCCGGTGCCTTTGGCAGCTATGTGAGCGCTGTGAATGCCGCCCGCATCGGACTCCTACCAGATCTCCCCGACCGCATCGTCAAGCTCGGCAACGGTGCGCTGGAGGGCGCGCGGCTCATGCTCCTCTCGCAGGAGAAGAGGCGAGAGGCCGAAGCTATCGTAAAGAAGATCGAGCACGTTCGTCCGAACGAGGACAACGCTTTCTTCGATACCCTGGTGGACCGCATGTGCTTCGAGGCGTGGTGCTGACGCGCGGGGCATAATTCGAATGAGGAGTGAACGTATGACAGAAGATACCGAGTTGATTTATGAAGTAAGGCCTCAGGATTTTGACCGGGACGTGCTGGCAAAATCAGGTGAATGCCCGATTATCGTCGATTTCTGGGCATCCTGGTGCGGGCCGTGCCGTACTCTGGGCCCCGTGCTGGAGCGCGTCGTGCGCTCGCTACAGGGACAGGCGCTGCTGGCAAAGGTCAATATCGAAGGAGGACCGGAACTGGCGGCGAAGTGGGGCATCCGTAGCATCCCCGCCGTCAAAGTGTTCAGGAATGGCAAGGTTATCGGAGAATTCGTGGGCGCCTTGCCGGAGCCGGAAATCCGGCGCCGGCTCAGCGCGATCCTGCCGTCAAGAGCGGACGAGCTCACAGAAGAGGGAGCCCTCCTGGAGAACAACGGGGACTGGCGGAAAGCGGAGGCCAAATATCGCGAGGCGCTGGCGCTCGAGCCGGGCCATCTCCGCGCCGCTGTGCGCCTGGCGGAAGCGGCATTGAATCGAGGGGATGACCGGGAGGCGCGCGAGCTGATCGCAAAGGCCGGCGTCATGAATCCGCGCGACGCGGCGGTGGAAGCGCTGCAGGCCCGTCTCTGGTTCATCGACCGCTGCGCCGGCGCCGGAGGTTTCGACGCGTGCCGGGGCGCGGCGGCGGAGCGCCCCGACGACGTGGCTCTTCGCTGCGACGCCGCCTGCTGCCTCGCGGCGCAAGCGGAATATGCCGCTGCCCTTGAGGAATTGCTGGCGGTGGTGCGCCTCGACCGCAACTTCGGCAAGGGGGCGCCCAGGGACGCCATGGTGCGCATCTTTGCCATCCTCGGCGATCAGAGCGAGCTGGCGCGCACCTACCGCAGCGCGCTGTCCAGCGCGCTGTACGTATGAGGAAAAGTGCCGCACACCGCATTGTCTGGCAAGCCCATCGGGCTCAAATATGGGAGGCAGGCGGACGTATAGCAGTGACGCCGGTCAATACACCCGGCGTTGACGCGTACAGCCTCCCTGTGCCGGGGTGGCGGAGTGCGATGTTTGAAAGGGAATGCTATGCAACTGCACAATCCGAACGCGGAAATTGATGTACCCGACAACCTGCCTGGCGAGGAAGCGCTGACGCGCACGACGCACCTCGGTATCGGTGCCCATCAGGACGATCTCGAAATTATGTCGTACCATGGCATCCTCTCCTGCTTCGGAAATCAGGATGCCTGGTACGCTGGTGTGGTCGTGACTAATGGCAGCGGCAGTCCACGTGATGACCTTTACGCCAACTACACCGACGATGACATGAGGGCAGTGCGCCGCACCGAACAACGTAAAGCTGCCCTGGTCGGCGAATATGGCGCCATGGTACAGATGGATTATTCGAGCGCGGTGGTGAAAGACGGCGCGAATCGTGATGTGATCGAGGATCTCAAGCGCATTCTGGCGGCATGCCGGCCAAAGATTGTCTACACCCACAACCTGGCGGATAAGCACGATACGCACGTTGCCGTCAGCTTAAGAACGCTCCAGGCAATTCGCGAATTGCCTCGCGACCAGCGACCGGAAGCCGTATACGGCTGTGAAGTCTGGCGCGCACTGGAATGGATGCTCGATGCGGAGAAGGTCGTCTTCGACGTATCCGCTCACGATAATCTTGCTGCCTCCCTCCTCGGTGTCTTCGATAGCCAGATTTGTGGCGGCAAGCGCTACGACCTGGCGACCATGGGACGCCGCCGCGCCAACGCCACCTACCACGCCTCGCACGGGACTGACGAAAGCCAGAGCCTGATCTTCGCCATGGATTTGACACCGCTCGCAACAGATCCGTCCCTGGACATCGATGACTACGTACGCGGCTTCATCACCCGTTTCGCTGAAGATGTCTCCGCTCGACTGGCGAAACTGCTGTGATGTGTATACAACGAAAGCGCAGGAATTGCCGAGTGCAATGCCCGTGTGCAACACGCTTCGCGTCTTGACCGTCTGTTAACTCCCCGCGTGTGGAGTGGGCAAGCGGTTTTTCAATACAAGGTGGAGTGTGAATCATGACAGGGCTGGAACGAATGATGGCCGCGATTCGCCGGCAAGGGCTGCCGGACCGGGTACCGATCTGGGAACTAATCATCAATCGTCCGGTGATCCAGGCGCTCCGTCCGGACTTGTTCAGTCCGGAGAAAGTCGCACGGTATGAATGGAGATCCGCCGGCGGCTTCCTGCTGCAGGCGGACTTCATCGAAGGGGAAGACCTGGACGGCATCACGGTGTTCGAGGATATCCAAATTCGCCGCCAGATCGATGCGAGCACGTATATCGATGAATGGGGCATCACCTGGCGCGTCGAGGAACACGGAATCCCTTATCCTGTCGCGCATCCGATCCAACAGGAGTCCGATTTGGATGGATACCGGGCACCGGACCCGGATGCCGAGTACCGACTGCGCAGCCTGGAATTGGCCGTGAAACGGTTCAAGGGCGAGAAATGCATCGTGTTTCTATCTCACGAAGCGTTTGAGTTTTCACATTACCTGCGCGGGATGGACAATCTGCTGATGGACTATGTGACCAACCCAACCTTCGCGCATCGGGTGGCCAGAATCGTCATGGATTACAAGACACGCGTCCTCGCGCGCGCGGCGAAGATAGGCGCCGATGTGCTGTGTACAGGTGACGATTACGCGCATCGGTCAGCGCCCATCATGTCGCCCGAGATGTTCCGTGAATTCTTGCTGCCGTATCTCCAGGAGGCCGTAGACATCGCGAAGGCCAGGAACATGCCTTTTCTCAAACATACGGATGGTCACCTGTGGCCGATCCTCGACGATATTGTGAATACCGGCATCGATTGTATTGACCCGCTTGAGCCCATTGCCGGCATGGACATGGCTCGTGTGAAAGCGGCGTATGGTCATCGGATTGCCCTGGCAGGCAATATAGATTGCGGTCAAGTGCTCCCCTCTGGAACGCGCGCCGAGGTGATCGCAGCCGTGAAGGAAACCCTTGCCAAAGGGGCAGTGGATGGCGGATTCATACTCGCGTCAAGCAACAGCATTCACCCTGGCGTGAATCCCGCGAACTACCGCGCGATGGTTGAAGCCGGCCGCGAGTATGGCGTGTATCCACTCGACAAGCGGCTGGTTGAGCAGTACAGAAACAAAGACTACATGGCACAGTATCGATAACAGACGCCTTGGTCCCCGGCACCTTCGGCGGAATGAGATAATTGCTGCATCTCATGACATTGACAGGCGGTGTAACGGTTAGTATAGTATGGATGTAAGTAACACCTAGAAGTATATACATTCTGAGTGAATCGAAGGTCGAAGAGTACCATGACGGCATCACGGTGTCTTCTCGTGGGGTAATACTCATGAGAGACACCCCATCTTATCGTGGAGCGAGGACACGCATGGCTTCTGACCCATTAACCCCGTATGGCAACCGGCCGATGGTGACGCCGATCGTCAACGCGGTCAACTATGAATATGCCTCCTTTGAGGTGCTCCGCCAGATCACCGATGGCGAGATCGATGGGTATACCTACCACCGTGACGACAACCCGACCGTCCGGGAGGTCGAGCATAAAATTGCCGCGCTGGAACAAGCAGAGGACTGTGTCGTCTGCACATCCGGAATGGCAGCATGTTCCATGGTCTTCCTGACCTATCTGCGGGCCGGCGATCACCTGGTGATCTTTCATGACACGTATGGGGCCAACTATAAGGTCTCATTGATGTTGGAGCGGTTCGGCGTCGAGATATCCTGGGTGGATGCGGATGACAGCGGCCGCCTGACGGACTGGGTACGCCCGACGACGCGCATGATCTTTCTGGAAACACCCAGCAACCCGCTGTGCAAGATCATCGATATCGCGCAGGTGCGACGGGTGGCTGATACGGTGGGCGCGATGGTGGTGGTGGACAATACCTTTGCGACCCCGTACCACCAGTCGCCGCTGGCACTGGGCGCCGACCTGGTGGTTCACAGCGCGACTAAAGCGCTGGGCGGGCATAATGACCTTATGGCAGGCGCTATCGCGGGATCGAAGCAGCATTACAACGATTTATGGTTCACACGGCAGGCCATCGGCACCACCCTCGACGCCTATTCCGCTTTCCTACTCGACCGCGGGTTGAAGACCTTCGAGCTGCGGGCGGCAACGATGGCACATAATGCCCAGACCATCGCCGAATGGCTGGCGGGGCACCCAGTCGTCTCACGGCTGATGTATCCCGGTCTACCCTCGCACCCACAACATGAGATCGCCTGCCGCCAAATGCAGCGCGGTTTCGGCGGGATGTTGGCCTTCGATGTTGGTCGGGACGTCGAGGACGCCAAACGGTTTATCAGCCACTTGCAGACCATCTATCACGCGGTCAGCCTGGGCGCGACGGAATCTCTGGTCTGCCTTCCCTACTTCACGACCATGCTCTACCTCCCGCCGGAGCGGCGCACCACCTTCGGCGTGCGCACGAACACCGTGCGCCTCTCCGTCGGGATCGAACCCGTCGAGCGCCTGCTGGCCGATCTGGAGCACGCACTCATGGAAATTCCACAAGCGGAGGACGCGTATGCCGACCTACGAGTATGAATGTGACCAGTGTGGGGTGCGCTTTGAGCGCATGCAGGCCATGTCTGCGCCCCAGGTGGACGCCTGCCCCGAGTGCGGCGGGAGGGTGCGTCGATTAATCAGCGGTGGAGCTGCGTTCATCGTGAAAGGCGTTTCAATGCATACGGCAGAAGCGCCCGGTTCCCCGCCAAACTGCGGTCGTGACACCCGGTGCTGCGGCCGTCGTGAACCCTGCGAAACGAAGCCCTGTCAGTGACCTCAGAGGAGATCAATCCTTGGAATTGTTACAGTCCCCCGTGATACAGTCGGTCGTTCCCGCCGGGATCGTCTCTATTTCTGCCTGTGCGCCTGCCCATCGGCTGACGAATGCCGACCTGGAGAAAATGGTCGATACCTCCGACGAATGGATTCGCACGCGGAGCGGCATCCGCACGCGCCACATCGCGGAACCGGGGATGGCTTTGTCTGATTTAGTGTTGCCTGCCGCGCAAGCCGCGCTGGAACAGGCGGAGTTGGCGCCAGCTGATCTCGACGTGATTATCGTGGCCTCGGTCACCGGCGACATGCCGCTTCCTTCGACCGCATGTCTTCTCCAGCACCGTCTGGGCGCCACCCGGGCGGCGGCGTTTGACCTGGCGGCCGCCTGCACGGGCTTCATTTATGCGCTCACTGTCGGCGCCTCGCTGATCGGCGTCGGGCATTATCGACACGCGCTGGTGATCGGCGCGGATCTCCTCTCACGCATTACCGATTACACGGATCGCGGCACCTGCGTCCTGCTCGGTGATGGGGGAGGCGCCGCGGTGCTGGGACCGGCGCCGGAGGGCCGTGGCATTCTGGCCTCGTATCTGCGTGCCGATGGCGGTGGCGCCGACCTGTTGACGATTCCCGCGGGCGGGTCCCGTTCCCCAACAACCGCCGAGACAGTTGCCAGGCGAGAGCATTACCTGCGGATGAACGGCAATGAGGTGTATAAATTCGCCGTACGCGCGCTGGAGGAAGCTGTTCGCGAAGTGCTCGACCGCATCGGCGCGTCGGTCGATGACGTCGCCCTGGTGGTGCCCCATCAGGCGAATCTTCGCATCATCGAGGCTTCGGCCAAACGGCTGGGTATTCCCCTGGACCGCTGGGTCATCAATCTCCAGGAATATGGCAACACCAGTGCCGGGTCTATTCCGCTCGCACTTGATAACGCGTACCGGGCGGACCGCATCCATCCGGGCGATTTGATAATTCTCGTGGGATTCGGCGGGGGACTGACCTGGGGCGCCGTGGCATTGCGCTGGTAACAGGAACCATCACAACGGTAACCCGTTACGGAACAGCTACTCGCCATCAAAGAGCGGAAGATAGTACGCGAATAGCCTTCAGCGCATACTCGATTTCCTCTTCCGTGGTGTGTCCGGAGATACTGAAACGCACCGTGCCGTCCGGAGCGCTGCCGAGTGCATCGTGCAGCAATGGGGCGCAATGCAGTCCGGCGCGACAGATGATGCCATACTCGTGATACAGGCGTCGTCCCGTTTCCACCACCGGCTGACGGTCGATGCAAAAGGACACCACAGGGACATAGCGAACCTCCGGGTGGTCGTCGTACAGGCGAACACCGGGCAGTCGCCGCAATCCTTCGCGCAGCAGCAAGGCCAGGTGTCGTTCGCGTGCGATAAAGGCGGCGCCGTCCTCTTCGTGCCAGCGCAGGGCAGCGTTGAAGCCGGCAATAGCCGGCTGGTTGGGCGTGCCGGCTTCCAGGTGGGTAGGCATCTCCTCGGGCTGGTAGTAAACGTCGCTCTGCCCGCCGGTGCCGCCCACGAAGATCGGCTCCAGATCAATACCCGAGGCGACATACAGCCCGCCCACACCCACCGGCCCACGCAGGCCCTTATGGCCAGGGAAGGCGACAAGGTCGGCGTGCAGGTCGTGCGGGCATACCGGTAGATGCCCCATCGATTGCGAGGCATCGAGGAGGGTGATGGCCCCGACGGCATGCGCGCGGGCGAACAGTGGTGCGACATCGTACACATGGCCGGTGACGTTGGACGCATGAATCAGCGCGACCAGGGCGGTGTGTGGCGTGAGGGCGCGTTCGAAGGCCGTTTCGTCAAGCTCGCTCCCGGTGTTCAAACTAATCAGGTGCAGATGCAGGTCGCTGCGCCACTTCAACAGATGCCGCAGCGGACGCAGGACCGAGTTATGCTCGGCAACGCTGCTGATGATCTGCGCGCCATGCGGAAGCGTCAGTCCGAGCCCCCACAATGCAAGGTTCAGTGCGTGGGTGACGCTGGTCGTCAAGGCGATACCACCGGGCGTGTCGACGGCCAGCAGCCGTGCAAGCCGCTCACGACATGCATCCGTGGACGACTCCACAGGGCACCGATCGTGCAGCACCTCCAGTGCTCCTCCGTCCCTTCCGGGATGCATCGGCGGCACCTCGAGCGCCTGTTGCATGACCTCGATCACCCCCGGCGCCTTCGGCCAGGAAGTCGCAGCGTCATTGAAGTAGTAGGTGTGTGATGAGAAATCAAACATCTCAGCTACTGACTCGTGACTGGTCCGTTCAGTGATAGGGTGACCACCCCGCTTCGCAGGCCGATTCGCCTCATCCACATACACGATTTTCTGCAGGTGCCGATGCGCCGGCTCGGTCAGCATTATAACGTAGGACAGGATGACGACAAGGTCACCGGCCATTCCCATGCGCGCGGCCGGCCCGTTCAACAACACGGTGCCCGATCCCCGCGGCGCGGCAATGGCATAGGTGACCAGGCGGGCGCCGTTATTGACATTGAGCACATGCACTTGTTCCCCGGGCACAATATCAGCCAGATCGAGAAGGTCTTCGTCGATCGAGATACTCCCCTCGTAATCCAGCTCAACGCCGGTCAGGCGCGCCCGGTGGATTTTCGACTTCAACATCACCCGCTGCATGTGAACCTCCCAGATTAGCGACAGGGCAGATGGCGTAGAACCGTTTGCCCTGCTGCCATGTCATCGTCAGCCATTGTCCTTCCGCCAGGTAATCCAGGTGTTTCACGACCTCGTTCGGATGCATTCCCAACCCGTGCGCGATGTCTTCGAGCGAGCAGGGGCGGCGCACGAGGAGATCGATGATGTCCCCGCGGGTTGCCGCGGCGGTCGGCGCCTCGTGGATCTCCTGCTCATCGCAGATCACTTCGGCGCGGGGACCGAGTTGGCCAGTCAACTGTGCCAGTCGCGCAGCCGGCACGGGGAAAGCGAAGTCGCGGGCGGGCGGGCGCACGACGGTATTGACCTGCACGCGGTCGGGATTGATCCGCTCGATCTGCCGCCGGATTTTCGCCACCTCCGACGGGATGGCGGTCATACCGGCGAGCAGCATCACCTCCAGCCAGACCGGTCCCGGAAAATCGGCGCGGAGCGCGACCAGCCCCCCCAGCATTTGTTCAAAAGTAATGCCGGCATGCGGACGATTGACACAGCGAAACAGCACGGCATCTCCCGCATCGAGTGACGGAATGATCAGGTCCGCCCGGCTGACTTCCCGGCGCACGTCCGCATCCCAGAGCAGCGAGCCATTGGTCAATACCGCCACAGGGATAGTGGTCCGTGCCTTGATGCCGGCAATCAGCGGACCCAACTCCGCATACAGGGTGGGCTCGCCCGAGCCGGAGAGGGTGATATAGTCGGGCGGCGCTCCTTTCCCGAGTGCCGCATCCAACTCGTTGAGCACCGCGCCAACGGGAACGAAGGCCTCACGCTCGACGGTCAATCGCGTGGTCGTGCCCAACTGGCAGTAAATACAATCATATGTGCACGTTTTGTATGGGATGACATCTACGCCCAGCGAGCGACCGAGGCGTCGCGAGGGCACGGGGCCGAACAGATACTTCATCATTGCACCTCCCGCCGTGGCAAGGCTTTAATGTCGAGGATCGGTGATCCATCCAAGGAATCCAGTCCGGTGACCGTAAGGTGACTCCCCTCGATCCGAATGACCTCGATCGTCGTCACTCCGATGGGATTGGGCCGCATCGGACTGCGCAGGGCAAACACTCCCTGCAAAGGACGTGTACGATCCCCGCGCGGATGTGCCTGCAGGATGCGCCGTTGCTCGGTGGTGAGCCGGTGCATCCAATACAACACCTGCAATCGCGTGCCAATCGCAATGCCCAACAGTCCTTCGCGGTACTGCGGGTCGATCACCAGCACGGATTCCGATTCGGTGCGCACCTGCACTGTGCCGATCGCTGTCAGGCACACGGGAATATCGTCGCGGGCATTCACCATGACCATTGCCTCCGCCGTGACGCCGCATTCTCGTGTAATGTCACCGTACTCTCCCTATGGTGTAAGTAACACCATAATGTATTTTACATCTATTTTGCTGAGGTGGCAAATCGGTTGATTCCATTTACTTTCCGTCGTGACGTGAGCTGGCACCGTCGACAGGCAACAGGAGAATTTTCCTCAAATAGCGGATGCGCCTCTTGACAGCCATGTCAACTCATGATTCAATGTATGTGTTTGTTACACCTAGAAGTTAGTAACATGCAGATAGATGGCATCACACCATCTCTGGACATTTTCCAGAGAGAAAGGAGCAGACAAATGCCAGGTGGAGACGGAACGGGCCCGTTGGGTATGGGCCCCATGACGGGACGGGCAGCCGGTTATTGCGCCGGAAATGACGTCCCGGGATATGCGAACGCCATTCCCGGAGGATTTGGAGGGCGAGGCCGAGGCATGGGTTTCGGCCGGGGACGTGGATTTGGGCGCGGTTTTGGCCGCGGGTTAGGGTGGATCGGTTTGCTCGCCGCCGGTGGCCTGCTGGCCCGGCACATGTTTGCCGGCGGCAATGCCGCGGCGGCGGCGGCAGTCGATGAAAAAACCATTCTGACCGAGCAGGCGAAAGCGATGGAGGGGGCGCTGGCGGATATCAAGCGGCGCCTGAGCGAACTGGATGGCGAATAATGCCCCCCCGAGATCGGGCAGCTCAGTGTTACCCCTGTGCTGCCCGGTCACGGCAGGAGTCACCATGCAAATCGGCCACTGATCGGAGATTGGATACCGTTATGTCTATTCAACATGCGTATAGCGTCGCTCCCGCGATTCGGGATTTTATTGACCAACAAACCATTGTCGCCCTGGCGACCGCCGGTGCCGACGGCGCGCCCAACGTGGCGCCGATGTTCTGGAAAGTCTGGTACGACGAGGCCACGCTGCTGGTACTGGATAACTTTATGCGCACCACGAAGGCGAACGTCCTCGCCACCGGGAAAGCGTCCGTCTCGGCCTGGGATGCGGCGGCGGATTTTGCCTATCAGCTCAAAGGCACGGCCGACTACGTCACGGACGGTCCATATTATGCCGCGGCTGCCGCACATATGGCCGCGAAGAAACCCGGGCAACAGCTGAAAGGCGTCGTCGTCCTCGATGTGACCGACGTTTTTACTCAACAGCCCGGCGCAACAGCCGGCAGCCGGCTCAATGCCAACGGCAAGGTTGAGGGATGATCACGTCAGTCGAGTGTCTGCCGTGCCTCGTGCGTCAGGCGATCGATACTGCGAAACGGGTGGGCGTGCCATATCAGGGGCAGCAGACACTCGTGCAGGAAGTCCTGCACCTGCTGAGCACCGTGGACCTGCGACAGCCGGCGCCGGTGATCGGGCAGCGCATTCAACGGCTCATTCGTGAGATGGTGCAGTTGGACGATCCGTATCGGACCATCAAAGCGGAGAGCAATGCGCTGGCGATGGAGCGGCTGCCATCCCTGCTGGAGACGGTGCACGCCGCTGATGATCCGCTGGCCGCAGCAATCCGGGTGGCCATTGCCGGTAATATCATTGATTACGGCGCCAAGCGCGACGTGAATACAGCCGGCATCGAGACGGCGCTGGTGCGCGCGCTGGCCATGCCGCTCGATGGATCAGCGCTGGCCATGTTTCGCCAGGCCGT